>ENA-OSEO01000597-OSEO01000597.1-sediment-metagenome-genome-assembly--contig:-NODE-597-length-88842-cov-8.391855_pt1 | contig 88842 bp, 63 predicted proteins | sample MGYA00237883_ERZ534232 | MGnify/ENA metagenome assembly ERZ534232
GACCTTACATTCAACTTTTTATTGTGTTAAGGCTGTGTCAAAGATCGGTAAAATACAATTTGAAAGCAATTCACAACCATATTCAAGCGTAATAGCTTTGTCATTTGGCTGTGTCAAAGATCGGTAAAATACAATTTGAAAGCAATTCACAACCCAGACTGTTACCTGCCATTTCAGCCCTTGGCTGTGTCAAAGATCGGTAAAATACAATTTGAAAGCAATTCACAACTACGTTAATGGCCACCGATGAGGAAATGTTGCTGTGTCAAAGATCGGTAAAATACAATTTGAAAGCAATTCACAACACGATGTTGAACCTTAAATTTTAAAAATGAGCTGTGTCAAAGATCGGTAAAATACAATTTGAAAGCAATTCACAACCATAACTTTTATCCTGAATTGTTGCATATAGCTGTGTCAAAGATCGGTAAAATACAATTTGAAAGCAATTCACAACGTGTTTCCTTATCTGCTGACTTAATAAACGGCTGTGTCAAAGATCGGTAAAATACAATTTGAAAGCAATTCACAACCCCATTGGGTGAGGAAAATATACGTTTGGAGCTGTGTCAAAGATCGGTAAAATACAATTTGAAAGCAATTCACAACTGTACCCTGACGCATCACATATCATTTGGAGCTGTGTCAAAGATCGGTAAAATACAATTTGAAAGCAATTCACAACGAATGTCCAACAGGTTATCATCATAGTCAAGCTGTGTCAAAGATCGGTAAAATACAATTTGAAAGCAATTCACAACTTAGCTGTTTCATTCCTCTTCTTTTTGCTAGCTGTGTCAAAGATCGGTAAAATACAATTTGAAAGCAATTCACAACTTGATGGAGAAGACATAGAAACATACTTTGGCTGTGTCAAAGATCGGTAAAATACAATTTGAAAGCAATTCACAACCGTTTTACGATGGGATTCATTTTATCTTTAGCTGTGTCAAAGATCGGTAAAATACAATTTGAAAGCAATTCACAACGGAATTGTACTTCTTTAACAAGTATCCCAAGCTGTGTCAAAGATCGGTAAAATACAATTTGAAAGCAATTCACAACTCCCTGTCATCTTTGCAAATGTGAGATATGGCTGTGTCAAAGATCGGTAAAATACAATTTGAAAGCAATTCACAACTGAAACGGTCTACTTCACTGCGGTTCTGTAGCTGTGTCAAAGATCGGTAAAATACAATTTGAAAGCAATTCACAACTCCTTCCAGTCATCACCTTCGTCTATTGTGGCTGTGTCAAAGATCGGTAAAATACAATTTGAAAGCAATTCACAACACAAATTATTTATTGTAACATTTGTTGCAAGCTGTGTCAAAGATCGGTAAAATACAATTTGAAAGCAATTCACAACGGCAGTATAATCAATAAAACCCCTTTGGGTGCTGTGTCAAAGATCGGTAAAATACAATTTGAAAGCAATTCACAACAGAATATTATTGATGAATGCGACTTCGGTAGCTGTGTCAAAGATCGGTAAAATACAATTTGAAAGCAATTCACAACACACGTATTGTCATAATTTCGTTATCATATGCTGTGTCAAAGATCGGTAAAATACAATTTGAAAGCAATTCACAACTGCGCTGTACGTGATATTCAATTTCAGGGTGCTGTGTCAAAGATCGGTAAAATACAATTTGAAAGCAATTCACAACGGACTCAAGCCTGTCTTTGTTGATATAGGAGCTGTGTCAAAGATCGGTAAAATACAATTTGAAAGCAATTCACAACACTCAACGGCACTTGCGTAAATCATTCCGGGCTGTGTCAAAGATCGGTAAAATACAATTTGAAAGCAATTCACAACCATGTATACAACTTTGCCGTTTTTCTTAATGCTGTGTCAAAGATCGGTAAAATACAATTTGAAAGCAATTCACAACTGTGAATAACACTTTGCCGTTTTTCTTAATGCTGTGTCAAAGATCGGTAAAATACAATTTGAAAGCAATTCACAACTGGGCCGCATTTGAATTTGAGCAAGCTATGCTGTGTCAAAGATCGGTAAAATACAATTTGAAAGCAATTCACAACGAATAACACCATACTCCCTAACAATTCATGGCTGTGTCAAAGATCGGTAAAATACAATTTGAAAGCAATTCACAACTAAGGCATTAATCACTCCCATGGCCTGGTCGCTGTGTCAAAGATCGGTAAAATACAATTTGAAAGCAATTCACAACTATGCCTATCAGTTCAGAGATTCAGGAAAAGCTGTGTCAAAGATCGGTAAAATACAATTTGAAAGCAATTCACAACAGACTCCAGGCAATTATATTGTGTTTAAGGCTGTGTCAAAGATCGGTAAAATACAATTTGAAAGCAATTCACAACGGAGACATATACGGACTATCGTAAAAAAGGGCTGTGTCAAAGATCGGTAAAATACAATTTGAAAGCAATTCACAACTGACGGGATGACTGTGGTAATCAAAAAAGAGCTGTGTCAAAGATCGGTAAAATACAATTTGAAAGCAATTCACAACACGATGGAGTTAATGATCTTCGATGTAATGGCTGTGTCAAAGATCGGTAAAATACAATTTGAAAGCAATTCACAACCATACTCATCATTGGTCAACTTCACCCATTGCTGTGTCAAAGATCGGTAAAATACAATTTGAAAGCAATTCACAACCTGTTGTTAAGTAGTCCGGTGTAAGATCGTGCTGTGTCAAAGATCGGTAAAATACAAATTGACAGCAATACATAATGGCGCCATAATAGGTGGCATAATTGGTACTGTGGCCTACATATATTTTTCTCTGTACGGGTAAGTTGCAAACTTAATCATTTTTGACACACCTGACAGAAAACCCATAGTACTTCGGAAATGTATCCCACCTGCCGACAGTCGAATATGTTATATATAAACATCGACGCCATGCGAGGTCTGAGGTTGATTCTGTCGAGGACCATAAATAGGCCTGCGACCCCAGACTGGCAAAAGAAGAGCTCGTCCTTCTTCCTGCAAGTGGCGCATCGAAGCCTGCCTGGCCCCCGATTTTTAGCATTGTGCCTACAGGAGAGCCTCTCCAGGTATTTACCATGTCAGCTTCAGCACGGGACATCCCCAGATGCATTTCCAGTTGTTTATACTCTTCATCTGAAGGAAGATGCCAGCCTTCCGGACAAACCTTTACAGCAGTATCCCAGTTATATAACCTGCCATACACAGGGACGTTATTTTCATTATCGTTGTACGCCCAACTGCCGGTGGCTGTTTTGAATGCAAGGTTTTCAGCCATCCAGGTCTGAGCGCCTATCTTAATCCATTGATAGGTCTTTCCGTCTCTGTTATCTGTGAAAGTTCCCGTTGTTTCATCTTCATCTGTCTTAAATGACCTGGTCTCCCCTGTAACGGTTCCTTTGGAATTTGTGGCAAAAGCTTTGAAGTAATAAGTTGTGCCTGATTTAAGACCTTTTAGCGTAGCACTGAATTCAAATGAAACCATGTCAACAGAGGTAATATTTGAGTTGCTGTCAGGATCAGGATTTTCCCTGGACCAGTAAAAGCCTTTTTTTGTTATTCCTGCTCCACCGTCGTCAGTGATTTCACCTGATACTGTCGCACTGTCACTGCCCACCTGACCGGCTGCCAAAGTTTCAACCAGTGGTGTCGTAAACTGAACCTCTACAGTGTCTGAGTATACCGGCAAACAGGTCCCTTCTGTGATTTTTGCCCTGTACCACCCTTCGGTGTTAACAGATTTCAGCAGCAGTTCCTCATTATTAGCTCCTAAAATGTCACTCCAGGTATTAAAATCATCACTGTACTGCCAATTGATGTCACCCCGGTACTGACCGACCTTCAGTAACAGGGAATCATTAAACAACCTTATTGTTTCATTTTTGGTTGTAATGATCTGTGCATGTGCCGGGAGTACAGTGAAAATGAGTATGACATTTATTATATAGAGTATTTTTTTCATCTTTCAGCGGTTTGCGGATTTATCTATTATGAACGGTGTTCTTAAATCTGTTTTATCACTTCTTACTTCAAGTATATACGCTCCTTGTAACAAATCCGTCTGTATCATCCCGGTATGCTCCCCCGTGAAGCCTGATATAGTTGATTTATACAGGCGGCGACCGTTAATATCAATGATATTTAACTCTATCTTGTCTGCAGGCAATCCTTTTAACCTTACTCTGAAATGTCCTGTATTGGGATTTGGATAAAGCATGACATTTAAAGGCGATGCTCCTCCGGCTGTAAAATCTGAACTGTTGGTTGTCTCCCTGACATTTACCGTATAATCAACTGAAAAACTGCAACCGTTATTATCAGTTACTGTCAGATGGTATGTTGTGGTGTCAGACGGAGATGCAACAGGATTCCTCAATGAGGCATCATCCAGTGATTCGCCCGGTGACCAGGCATAATGATAATCCTCTGAGCCACCAAACACAACAATATCATTACCTAACTGAGCAGATTCTCCCGCAACAATTGTCGTATCCTGATTGTTAATATCAAAACCAAGCTCAGGCGGCTGGTTCACATTTAATGTAATTTCAACCTGCGAAAAAACAGAAAACGGTATAAATAACAGAATTATAAAAGTAGATATCTTCATATCAGGTTAATTTGAATATTGATCACACTTCAACTTTACTATTTTTAAATAAAACGGTAAATCAATTATTTAAAAATTTTTATATTCAAAAAGCGTTTTAGTCTCTTTTGATAATTTGCCGGAAATTCAACTTCTGTTTTAAAAAATAATGTTTATCTATCCGGCAGATTGCATCCAGATAAGTTGTTTTTCAACATTTTCGTGCAGCTTGTAATGTTTGATATGGTCATTTATATTTTCCCCGATAATTTCAATTTTATGCAAATCTGCTATTCCTGCTCCCGTTTGAGCACAATAGTTAAGATATCCTACCTTCGAAAAGTCTACTCCCATTAACTCAACTGCAACCCGGTCGGCTGCAAGCCAGTCGGTGCCGGCAATACATATACGGTGATCGACAGGTGTGCCCCTGCTGGGACCGTTACCCTCCATTCCCTCAAAGCCGTCGATAACGGCAAGATCGGGATGCAGTCTGGGAGCCAGGTCGTAAAGATTATAATTTATTGCCCTGTATCCGCTGCCGTGAACAACAGGTTTATCGCTTTTTGAGCCCTCTTTCCGGTTTCGGCCAAATGTATAACCATCATCTTTTATTGGCGCTCCAAACACAATATTCTTCAACGAGAGAGTGACAACTGCCCTGTCGTGTGTCTTTAGTTTAGCTGCTGAAATTGTATAGGTATCTTTACTTAAAAGCAGACTGGAAATCCTGACCGGGTGAGGCCTGAAATCTTTCTCATCAAATACATATATAAATTCATATTTTTCATGATCCAGATCGACAAGTTTTACCGGGTACCTGTCTATAAGCTTCGTATATCCGAAATTACTGAATCCGTCAAATGTGGGTCCGTTGGCTGCTGATTCGGCTATAATAACATTGTCAAGCTTGTTTACAGATTTAAGAAATTCAAGTATGCCCTCAAGAGTCTCAACATGTGTGGAGGCAAGTTGAATGTCTACTGCCACATTATTTGGTTTTATGACTACAGTTTTGTTACCAATATCCCTCTTTACCTGTTGTGCAAAGGGCTGAAGAGCACGGAATGTAATATCTGCCCTGTCATTGCCGGTAGTGATTGCGACCTCTGATAGGCTTTTGACCTCTCCGTAATAATTTCCGGATGAGTAAACGGGATTTAAAAACGATGAGGTAACTCCTCCTATAATGGATATCCTGATGAAATTTCTCCGGTTCATAATCTTATTAATTAAGAATTTTGAATAATCAAATTTACACAATGATTTTGATTATAAAATGTTTTATGACATGCATAATTGCAGGTTTTTTCTTTAAAATCAAATTTATATAACTTTTTATTTAGGTATATGTTGTGTTTTAACTTAATAATAATCAATTACTTGTTAGTTAATTATCGAAAAAGATTTTAAATATTCTTTATAATTGGGAATTTTCGGCTTATTTGATTAAAAAATCTCTTTTCCTTTTTGTATTTTTAACAATCGTTTATAACCTTTGACAGCAATTATTCTTAGAAGTATTATAAAACGGGATTTTTATACAGCTGATTTTATTATTAATTAAAAATAACAGATAATTATGGGAAAAGAAGCAATTAAGGTCTCATCGGTTGATGTAGACAAACTGTTAGAGATGCTAAATGCGGCATTATCAGAAGAGTGGCTGGCGTATTATCAATACTGGATTGGGGCAAGGCTGATGGAAGGGCCTATGAGAAGCGAAGTTGAACCTGAACTGCTCATACATGCCGATGAGGAACTGAACCATGCCGTTATGGTTTGTGAGAGGATCATACAACTGGGTGGAACCCCTGTTATAAATCCGGCAGATTGGACAAAACATGCACGTTGTGAATACGATGAGCCTTCAGATCCTTATATCGAGGTAATTCTGGAACAAAATCTTAAAGGTGAAAGATGTGCCATTAAAAGATACCAGGAGATAGCTGATTTTACTGCAGGAAAGGATCATTCGACTCACCAGATGGCTGTTCAGATACTTAATGATGAACTTGAACACGAAGATGATATTGAAGCCTGGATAGCTGATCTTGACCGTATGAAAGAGCAGTGGAAAAAACTTCGCACCTGATATTTTCCCGGTAATGAGTAACCCGGATCTTTTATGATTCGGACGATTTCACGTAGAGTTAAATTTTTGAAATCTGTTTTATAATGATGAAGAGGCTGCCTCAATTTTTAAGGCAGCCTCTCTCTGTATAATAATTACCTGTTTTTAATGTAACCGGTAATGCTCGTTTTCATCCGGAATATTATTTAATTCCGTCAAATATGCTTTTCTCTTTATCCGGAACATCAACATGTGAATGTAAAAGATGTAATGGTGTGTGCCTTACAAAATGTACTCCCTGACTCTGAAAGACTGTGAGTGAACGGTTTGCCCACTCTTTGACTGTCTCCCCGTGACCTTCAACGGGTACATCAGGCATATCGTCATATCTGTAGGTAACAGGGAAAGCCTGGGTGGCGTAGACATAAATCTTTTTTGCCTGGTGTGGCTCGAGACCCAGTCCCGTAAGTTCAGGATATTTATCAGGATTGCCGGAGTCATAGTATGCCATGATCCCGGATCTTCCGGCAATTTTATGTCCGGGTTTATCATACTCTCCAAAAATTGGATCGTGCGTGATTATAACATCAGGCTTATAAGCTCTGATTGCTGCAACCATATGTCGTGTCATCTCATCGTAGCCTTTCCATAACCTGAGGTTGATGTGAAAGCTGGTGGCTCCGCTGTTACCTGTATCGAACTCATCAAAATGATTTACAGTTTTTACTCCCATCATATAATGACTCCTGTCGCATTCAGCGTCGTAATATTCACCTTTGTATTCATTGGAATGCGTATCTCTGGTAATGTGAATTGCCGCTATATCCCTGTTCTCAATTTTGCTTAGCCAGGTCATTAAGAATCCGTGTGCTATGGGACTGTCATCACCATGTGCACTGAATATAAGCAGGTCAATATTTTTATTTGTGCCGTTTACCATTCTCCAGTTTTTAGCCCCATCATCTGTTTTCATGATTTTACTCCTTCCTCCTGCAATAAATCCTTTGCCGTTTTCATCGAACCATATCCCGTAAAGGTTATCATTGTTGGGAACTTTTACCATGCTCCAGCTTTCACCGCCATTCTCTGTTTTTAACATTCTTGTTCCTGTTCCCCCTATAGCATATCCTCTGTTTTTATCAATGAAGAAAACCTTTTTCAGATCCATTAACTCTCTCACTTTTTCGTCATATTCCGTTGCCTGTGGTTTCCAGGTTTTACCTCTGTCCGTTGAGGCGAGTATTGTGCCATTCTGACCCACAATCCATCCGTTATCACCAACAAAAGTTATATCCCGGTAAAATGATTTGAAATCATAAAATTTCCGGTCGGCCGGGGCATTCACCTTTTTCCAGGTTTCACCGCCATCATTTGTGCTCAGAGCCGTCTCAGATTCCCCTGTCAGAAATCCGTTATTCTTATCAAAAAACCAGATGCCGTTCAACCACTTTATCGTTCCTGTTGTAGGCATTTGTGTCCATAGTTCTCCACCGTTTGTTGTTTTCATCAATAAACCTCCTTCACCGGTTGCCCATCCGTTACCTGAGTCGCTGAAAAAGATGCCGAAAAGATATGTACCTCTTTTTGCAAACTGAATTTCCCAGGACTCACCTCCGTCAGTTGTGTGAAGGATTATCCCGTCGCCTCCTCTTTCATCATGACTCATTGACTCATTGGTCTCAGCACTGCGAATTCTCCCACCGGCAATCCAGCCTTCTTTTTCATTCAGGAAAAAGATATCAGAGAGATTGCTGTCAGTAATTTGTTTCTGTCTTGTCCAGTTGTTACCTCCGTCTTTGGTTTGCATTATCAGCCCCATGGCACCTACGGCAAATCCCTGCTCAGGATTTATGAAGTGTATGTCATTAAGCGGATATCCTTCATTTGAAATATCAAGTGTGTTAACGTATAATGTTTTCTCCTCAGCAATACCGATCCGGATGTCCAGCATGTCAAGGTCATCTTTTATCTTTTTTATGTCTTCCGATCTCACACCGGACCTGATTCTTCTGAACTGACTGTTAAGTTCGTCAGTCTCCTGAGTACTTATTCCTTTAAGAGCTTTTATTTGTTCCGAAAGTTCCTGTACCCTTAAGTCAAGTGTCTGTCTGATATATTTGTCATATTCTATATCCAGCGAGGATATCTTTCCCGTTTTCTCAGGATTTCTTTCATCTTTCAGGGTGGGATACCATGCCTGTATCTTTGAAAGTCCCTCTATCGTATTGCCGTCTTCAAGAGGAATGTTATACATGATGTTCATTCTCCATGTATTACTGCAGTCGAATGGTATATAAAATGAATTAAGGGAGATGGTAAGCTCTATGCCCCAGTCATTATTTGTTTTGAAGATGTCACTAACCATTCCGGGATTCCAGTTTTTATCCGGTTTACCGTGAGAGTCATACCTTATCTGTGTGGTTTTACCGGTATAATCCACGGTTAAAAAGTAGTAATCCTGATGCGGTGCATCACCGTTTTCGCTGCTTGGCTGAAGCAGTATCCAGAATGATTCGGATGTTTCGAGCGAGAGATCACGGTACACTCCGTCCAATCCTCTTAACTGATGGCTCATTCCTCCTCCTGTATGGCCTTCGTCACCTTCTCCCTGCCTGCCAGGGTAAGGATCGGGTGATTCAAGAAGGAGGTAGAGGTTTTTCTGGTCATAACCTACCCTTGCTTTGGCTTTTTTGCCTTTTATCAATTCAGTTGTTTTATTATCATAGGTGAGTTCTATCTCCCTGCAGTCCGACCATATTTTATCTTTTTTACGGTTATTTTTTGGTGGATTTTTGAGCCTGACTGCACTTGAATGAGGATTTTCAATATTTTTCAGACTCGGGATTATATCCGGCCAGAAATCTTCTCTTGGCCAGTAATAGCCTACCATTCTCGGATGGCGAACCTTAATATTCTGAACAACTGTTACTCCGGTTGAAGATGTACTGACTAAATTATCTCCGGCACCGGCCCTGTTGAAGGTCATGTCCCATTTCCAGCCCGTATCAGAGTAGATATCGAGACCGGAATAGGGCAGGGCCATCTCCAGTGAATAGCTGTTGCCTGTTTTTATTACTTTAAGTTTTGCTTCTGATGTCCAGTTTGTGAAAAAGTAACCTCCGTTATAAGGATCAAAATATGCATCCCATATGGCCTCGTTCGTGTTGACCGCAACAGAAAACGAATAGTCACGGGCGTATTTAATTGAATCGGGTATTATGGGTTTTAGATTTACCTGAACGTAATCATCACCCACAAGGGCGCTGTCATTTTTAAATATTTCTGCTACTATAGGATTTTTATTTTTTACCTTCCAGAAGAGATAAATACTTTCTTTGTCACTTATTACATTGACTTCAACATTGTCATCCGGATTTCTGTTGTCAGTGTAAAAATTATTCACTTTCTGTGACTTTTCCCAGATATCTTCATCCATCTTTCCGTCAATGGTTATGTTCAGCATATCATCCGGACTGAAAAATGGTCTGTTCAGGACATTTCCCGGAGAAGTGGTTGCCGGGATGTAATTTCTGTTGAAAAACCGGCGGTCTTCAAACCAGATGTTTTTTTTATTTACCCTGTATGCAAAGCCTATCAGAATTAAAAAAATTGCCGATGCCAGTAAAATGCTGTGTATGCTTTTCATCTTATATATTTTTAGTTTTTATCGAATATTTTCCGGGCTTTTTGATCAGGCAATACCTGTGCCTTTCTTATTATACTAACAAATGTATTATATTTCATTTTGACAAGCAAATGATGGTCTGCTTAATATTTATAATAAGCATCTGCCCTTATTTAATAAGCTGTATAAAGATGATAAAAGGTTAAATGATTCTGACAAATGGTCAAAAAGACATATATGTTATAAATGACTTTTCATTTTGCACTATACCTGCTTTATACTGTTAAATTGTGTTAAATCAAAATTCTAAAATTTTATAAATTTTTGAAATTTTTAATTTTGCTCTCCCATTTAAACATTCTTTTAACTATGGATATAGTTGTAGATGGTATTACAAAAACATACGGTCAGCAGAATGCTGTTGACAATCTGAGTTTCCGGGTGAAGACCGGTGAGATATTAGGCTTTTTGGGTCCTAATGGTGCCGGTAAAACAACCACAATGAAGGCCATTACCGGTTTTTTGGTTACCAACAAAGGTGACATTACGGTAGGTGGAATATCTGTAAATGAAAATCCCGGAGAGATAAAAAAGCATATCGGCTATCTGCCCGAGCATAATCCGTTATATACGGAAATGCCTGTTATCGATTTTCTTGCATTTATAGCAGGACTGCAGGGTGTGAATAAACAGGATATTGAAGAGCGTGTGGCAGAGATGGTAAGGGTCTGCGGTCTGAGGACGGAGAAACATAAAAAAATAAGGGAACTGTCGAAAGGCTTCCGTCAGCGGGTCGGACTGGCACAGGCTCTGATTCATGATCCTGAGGTGCTGATCCTGGATGAACCTACAACAGGACTGGATCCAAATCAGATCATTGAGATAAGGGAGCTGATTAAAAGAATTGGACGGGAAAAGACAGTAATTCTGAGTTCCCATATTCTTGCAGAGGTTGAAGCTACATGCGACAGGATACTCATAATACATAACGGCAAAATTGTTGCCAACGGTACTGCCGAAGAGTTAAGACGGCAGGCACGCGGCAATGAGATGCTTATTGTGGAGATTGGTAACTCGGAAAGAAATGATGCATACAGGGCTCTGAGTTATTTACCTTCAGTTGAACTTGTCGATTTTGCTGATCAAAGTGATAACCTGTTCAGTGTTCATTCACAGTACAGGCAAAGCTCTGTCAAGCCAATTTTTGATATGTGCGTGGCAAATGGCTGGTTTCTGAAGCAACTGACCCCGGTAGAGACAAAACTTGAGGATATCTTCAGAGAGGTAACAAAAAATTGAATTTAAGAGGAGAGATATATTCTGAAATTGCAGTAAGTATTTTATTTCATTTTCAAAAAATATTAATTATGAAACAAATAATGATGATAACACGCAGGGAACTGCAGTCTGTTTTTGATTCGTTGATTGCCTATATCATGATAGTAGTTTTTCTGGCACTGAGCGGACTGTTTACCTGGCTTTACGGTTCTGATATTTTTTATGTAAATCAAGCCAGCCTGCAATCATTTTTCTCAATAGCATTCTGGACCCTGTTCTTTTTTATTCCGGCGCTTACCATGAAACAGATTGCAGAAGAGAGCAGAAGCGGTACTATTGAGATACTTCTCACAAAGCCGGTATCCGAATGGCAGGTCTTATGGGGAAAATTCCTTGCAACATTAATACTGATAGGAATAGCTCTTTTGTTAACTCTTCCATATTATTTTACAGTTTGGTCGCTGGGGCCTGTTGACCATGGTGCGGTATGGACCGGTTACCTTGGCTTGTTACTTATGAGCAGCGCTTATATCAGCATCGGAATTTTTGCAAGCAGTCTTACAAAAAATCAGATTGTTGCATTTTTACTGACTCTGTTTATTGGCATATTTTTTCATTTGATCTTCGGATTTTTAGCTGCGCAGATGTCGGGCCTTACCGGAACAGTTTTTAATTATCTCAGTCTGTCGACCCACTACGATTCAATCACGAGAGGAGTTATCGACTCAAAGGACTTAATATACTTTATATCGATAATTTTTTTGGGAATAATAAGTGCGGAAGCCATCCTGGTAAAAAGAACAGTTAATTAAAACCGTTTAATCATGAATCGGAAGAATTCAATTATACTTTATATTTTCTTAGTTTCCGGTATTGTTATTTTACTGAATATTTTGGCAAGCCGGTACTTTATCCGTATAGACCTGACTGAAGACAACCGTTATACACTCAGCAAGGCAACTAAGGATATTCTTGATAATTTGAGTGACCCTGTGACTGTAACTGCATATTTTTCAAAGGGACTTCCTCCGAATATCGACCGTACAAGGCGTGATTTTAAAGACCTTCTTTCTGAGTATGCTGCCAGATCGGGTGGAAATATCGTTTATGAATTTATAGATCCCGGTAAAGATCCGCAGACTGAGCAAAAAGCTATGGAAAGCGGAATATCACCGGTAGTAATAAATGTAAGGGAGAAAGATCAGTCGGTTCAAAAAAAGGCTTACCTGGGGGCAATTCTTACACATGGAGAAAAAACAGAAGTGATTCCCTTTATCCAACCCGGATCGGCAATGGAATATTCCCTCTCGTCGGGAATAAGGAAACTGACAGTTGAAGATAAGAGTCTGGTCGGTTTCATACAGGGTCACGGAGAACCTTCAACATTTATGATGCAACAGGCCATGCAGGCTCTTGATATCCTGAATGAAGTAGAGGGAGTCAATTTAACAGATTCAACATATCTTCCCAAATATAAGACCCTTGTGCTTATGGCACCAACCGACTCAATTCCGGAGCAGCACTTTCAGATGCTTGATGAGTATTTGGCCGGGGGAGGGAATATGGTTGTTGCAGTTAACAGGGTAGATGGCGATATGAGCCAGGGTATGGGAATAGATATCAGTACAGGTCTGGAAACATGGCTTGCCGGAAAAGGAATTGAGGTTGACAAGAGCTTTATTATTGATGTTAACTGCGGTGCCGTTAGTGTTGTTCAACAGACAGGCATGTTCTCATTTACCTCTCAGGTGGAGTTCCCGTATCTTCCGATTTTTAATACTTTTAATGATCATCCGGTGACCTCGGGTCTTGAAACGGTAATAATGCAATTTGCAAGTCCTTTGAATTATTCAGGTGATACCACTCTGAATTATCAGCCTTTGGTGCTGAGTTCAGAGCAGTCGGGTACAGAAAAAACTCCGGTCTTTTTCAATATAGAGAGGGAGTGGACAGACAGCGATTTTCCTGAAAAAAATATTGTTGCCGGACTTGTCCTTGAGGGAAAAATTGAGGGTGAAAACAATGCGCGAATGGTTGTGTTCGGTGACGGTGATTTTGCCGTAAACGGACAGGGACAGCAGGCACAGCAGCTCTCTCCGGATAATGTTAGTCTTCTGGTGAATTCCATTGACTGGCTTTCTGATGATACCGGCCTGATTGAGTTGCGTACCCGTGGTGTTACCTCGCGTCTTTTGGATCCGGTTGAAGATGGCAAAAAGAATTTCCTGAAATGGCTGAATGTGCTTTTACCTGTATTTCTTATAATTATATACGGTATTATAAGAATGCAGAGAAACAGGAGTGTCAGGGAGAAACGTCGCTTAGAGCATTACAACAGATAATAATCTCATTAAAATCTGAGACCATGTATCGAAAATTGAACAGAACAATACTAGCAACTATTTTTGTTGTGCTACTTTCAGTTGTTATTCTGATTGAACTGGCTGATTCACGAAGGGGAGGCAGAAATTTTCCTGAAAGTCTTGTGTCGGTTGATGCAGGTGAAATTACAGCACTGGAACTTTTCCCCAGAGTGACAGGGGGGAAGGTTATCAAATTAATAAAAAACGGTGATGAATGGTCTGTCGAATCAGACGATAAAAAGTACAGGGCTGATGGTTCCCGGATTATCTCCCTGATAAACGAACTTAATCTTATGAGTCCGGAGAGTGTGATTTCCGTAAAAGAAGAGGGATGGGAGCAGTACGAGGTAACCGACAGTCTTGGTACCAGAGTAAAACTATTCAGCGGATCAAAACTTCTGTCCGACCTGATAATAGGGAAATTCAGTTTTTCACAATCCCGTAAGATGACATCCTATGTCAGAACAGCCGGAGAAAAAGAGGTGTATGGTATTGATGGAATGATAGGTATGTCATTTAACAGGAATATTAATTATTTCCGTGATAATACTGTAATTGACTCACCCGCTTCGGAATGGTCTGAATTATCTTTTTCATATCCTGCAGATTCCTCCTTTGTTATGGAGAAGGCGGCTGACAAGTGGATGGTTGACGGTCAGCGGGCAGATTCTGCATCCGTGACAGAGTATCTAAGTTCTTTATCTGATTTGAGTGACAGCCGGTTTGCAGAGATCGACAATGCCGCAGGACTTACCATGACACATAAACTTGTTATCGGTAAAAGCGATGGAACCGAACCTTTAGAGATCAGCGGATACTTTACCGGCGGAGATGAGTTTTTTGTTGAAAGCAGCCAGAATATAGGCGCATTATTCAATATCAGGGAGCTTGCAGAAAAGATTTTTATTTCAAAGAAGAAATTAACAGGGAAATAGTATTTTTAAAATAGGTTCACTGCAATTATTAAATTTTTGCGGTAACTGTTTTTTTCTTTGACTTCGGCCAAAGTGTTAACCAATAAATCAGAATTATGGAAAGTGCAACCAAGCTGGCACTCAGACTCAAAAGGCTCTCCTTTTCCAATAGAAAAATTGCATGAGTATTTATCTCTTCCCAGTAAGTCACGGTAAGAAGCACCAGAAGATTATTGACGGAGTGTCCGATAATGGCAGCAATTATACTGTTTGTACGAACAACAAGCCATCCCAGGAAAAGCCCTAAAACAAAAGTGGCAGGCATTTGCCAGGGATTGAGGTGAAAAAGCGAAAATAAAACTGCCGAAACAGTAATTGCTTTAAAAGAGCTGTAATTCCTCCGGAATCCGTGTAAAATCAATCCTCTGAAAATTAATTCTTCAACAATGGGGGCAACTATTGATACCTTCATAAAAGCCCCCCAAAAGCCATAATCATTTTCAAATATCTGATTAAACAGCTCCCAAAACCAGGGAGGGGAGGGGATTGCTTTTTCAACTAATATATTTACCTCTTCAATGAGATTATGCATTCCCCAGAAAAAGGAGATAAAAAAGACTATTATTAGTGGATTAAAAAATCTTACCGGGAAAACCTTTAAAAGAGAGGATTTCGACTTTGTATATCCGTAAATCAGAATGAAAAGTGTGGAGCCGACTCCAAGCACGATTTTTTTAACCGGATGGTAGAGATATTCTGTATCTTTATAATAGTCGATGAGCGCCAGGGGAAAATCAACCACAGTTTGGATAAAAATGTAAAGAATTATCAGATGGACGGCCTGTAAAACAGTGGGGTAATATCTTAATGATTCATCTCTATCCATAAAATAAAGGTAATTAAATTTTTATGATTTTAATAGTACTTCTTGCGTAACTGTTTTTTTTCAGAATGTTTTCTTTTAATCTCCAGTCTTTTGATCTGTGATGCCTTTGTTGGTTTGGTGCTGATCCTTTTTTTTGATGGCGTTAATGCCCTGTTAAGAAGATCTGTGAACCTGGAAATAACTTTTTGCCTGTTGCCTCTCTGTGTCCTTTCCGACTGAGATGCAATGACCAGCACCCCTTCATTGTTGATGCGGTTTTTCAGTTTAATCAGGATGCGTTGTTTCTGGTTGTCATTCAAGTATTTTGACATAGTAACCGAAAACCGGAGCTCTGCTTTTGAACTTACTTTATTGACATTTTGACCTCCCGGACCACTGCTTCTGACGGCAAGAAGTTCAGTTTCACCCAGAATTTTCTCAATTGCGGAATCGGAGAGCACCATATATATTCTTTTATATCACAAAAGTAAAAAAACATACCATATATTAATTTATTGAGATAAAATCTGGTTTTGTTCTGTAATCCAGTTTGTTGCAGTTGTTAACCCTTTTCTTTACTATTTACTGTTAATAATCTGCCTCTGTCTGTTTCGGAAAATTCAGATTAAAACGTTAAATTGGCGCTGTTAATCATCATAATTATGAGTTCAAACAGTCTGCTTGCTTTCGATCTGGGCGCTTCCGGGGGGAGAGCTATTCTTGGAAATGTTAAGGGGAAACATTTAAAGCTGACCGATGTATACAGATTTAAAAATAGTATGACATCTGTTCACGGTAGTTGTTTTTGGAATATTTTCAGCTTGTTTGATGAGCTAAAAAAAGGATTAAAAATATGTATTTCAGACCATAATGTTCATCCTGCAACAATAGGAATTGATACCTGGGGTGTCGATTATTCGCTGATTACTGATCAGGGAAAACTCACAGGATTGCCTTTCGCCTACAGAGATCACCGTACTGATAATATTATGGAGGACTTTTTCAGGCATTTGTCAAAAAGAGACACCTACATGTTGTCAGGTATCCAGTTTATGCAGTTTAATACCCTGTTTCAGCTTTTTGCCTCGATAAAACAGAATGATCCCATGATAGGTATTGCAGGCAAACTTCTGTTTACTCCTGATACATTTAATTTTTTATTTACCGGTGTTGCAAAAAATGAATATACAATTGCCAGTACTTCCCAACTTTTAAAACCCGGTAAACCGGAATGGGAACCAAGACTCTTCGCGGCAGCCGGAATTCCGCAGCGGTTGATGGGCGAAATCGTACAGCCCGGAACAGTGTTGGGAAATATTTTACCTGAAATTAGTGAACAGACCGGCAGCGGGAACATATTGTGCACTACTGTTGCATCACACGATACAGCCTCAGCGGTTGTTTCAGTGCCTGCCACCGGAGAAAACTGGGCTTATCTGAGTTCAGGTACCTGGTCGCTGCTTGGAATTGAAAGTCCTGTTCCTCTTGTCTCACAACAATCCATGGAGATGAATTTTACTAACGAAGGAGGTGCCGAAGGTACTACCCGGTTTCTTAAGAATATTATGGGAATGTGGCTTATACAGGAGTGCAAAAGAATATGGGATGAAGAAAAAGAGTTAAGCTGGACTGACATTACAGAGATGAGTGAAAGTACTGAACCTTTTAAGCACCTGATCGATCCGGATGATAAGTCTTTTCTTAATCCGGGTAACATGCCGGAAGCCATAAAATCCTTTTGCAGAGATACTGACCAGCCTGAACCTTCAGAAAAAGCCGAAATTGCACGTTGTATTTATGACAGTCTTGTTCTTAAGTATAAACATACAATAAATCAGATTGAAAGCATTACGGGGAAAAAAATCGAAAAACTTCATATTATAGGGGGAGGGGCCAATAACCAAATGTTAAACAGGCTTACTGCCAACGCTCTTGGCATTCCTGTTATTGCCGGTCCTGTTGAGGCAACAGCCATTGGTAATATAATGATGCAGGCTAAAGCACTGGGACTTGTTAAAAACGTGAATGAGATAAGAGAGATCGTAAGAAATTCATTTAATGTCATTACATATAAACCTGAACCAAAACTGGATTGGAACAGTGCTTATGATCGTTTTGAGAAATTAGTATCTTAATCTTAATGCAGAATGTAAAAAATTGAAAAAAAGTGCATTATGCTTCCTGCGAGTACAAATAGATGCCAGATTCCATGCCCGTACTTCAAATTTCTCCATATGTAAAATATTACTCCCAGTGAATAACATCCTCCTCCGATGAAGAGAAAGGCAATGCTTATCCCCGGAAGATTCTTAACAAGAGGAATTATGGCTGTAAGGAACATCCATCCCATAGCCAGGTATATCCCTACCATCAGTTTTCTGAATTTTGTCAGAAATATTGAGCGTATTACAATGCCGGTGACAGCAAGTCCCCAAATAACTCCGAACATCGTCCAGCCTAACGGGCCCCTTATGACTGTTAGTACAAAAGGTGTATAGGTACCGGCTATAAGAAAAAATATGGCAGAGTGGTCGAGGCGGGCAAAAAAATTTTTAATTTTTCCTTTGGGGAAACTGTGGTAAAGTGTTGATGAAAGATAAAGTACAATCAGCGAACTTCCAAAAACAGAATAACTTACAACATGCCACGCATCTCCTTTCAGATATCCGAATACTGTCAGGACAACCAGTGCGGCAACGCTTAAAAGAGTACCTATTCCATGTGTTATGCTGTTAAAAATTTCTTCTCCCTGTGATAAAGCTCTGTATACTGGTGTTTTATGAATTGCTGACATAATTTGAAGCCTCTGTTTTATTCGAATATATTTTAGTTTTATTCGAAATTAATAAATTTTTATTGTAAAGCGTGCTGGTAGTGTTACTTTTTTAAGATTATCCCAAAAATTTAACCGTTACAAAAGAGCTGTGTATTTTTAAAAATCATTATTCAAACTTCTGTTTTACTGAAAATAGTCCAGAGCCTGGCTATCCCTTTGTCTTTTACCAGCGTCTTTACCGGCGAGAGGTTTAGGTGACCGGTACGGATCTTGTTGACTGTTTGGATAGTGAAAATATTGTCTTTTTGTATGCCGGCAGCTTTAGTTTTAAGTGCAGCGACTGTTTTTAATGTTGTGGCTCTTGCACGAACAGAGAAAGGGGAGTATTTTGCCGGATGGATGTGAATAAATTTTTCATTGTCAGTTCCTTTTTTTACTACCCAGACTGAACTGTCCGACAGTGTTATTTTGCGGTATTCAAAAGGATAAAGCCATTCTGACAGTTGTCGGGGGGTATTTATATTTTTTGAATAAAATATATGATGGCACTCATTTACTATTTCAGACACACTCAGACTGCCAAAATAGAGATCGAGCATATTGTTGCCCATTAACAGCAGCTCTCTCTCTATCACCGGCCATTCCATCTTTTTCCACTCTTTGATCTGTTGCAAAATATATCCAAGGTGATGCTTAACCGGATTAAAGGTTACCGGATAGTGATGTGATGAAATATAATTTTTTTCATCCATTTTATTTATTTTGTTTCTAAAATAAAAGATTTTAGAATGTAGGTAAAATAATAATTTTTAGTGATATGTAGCTCATATGCGGTGTATGTTTTATAATCTTAATATGGCTGAGAGCACAACAGACAGTAATTTAAACTAACTTCAGGGCATTTTATATTCTTTTCAAAGTAATAATGATATTTCTCATTTTATGAAGAGATATTTCTACACAGAAACATTAAAAAAGTTCCGGTTTATACGGATTTAATGGTTTCCCGGCTTCAAGTTCTGATCCCTTCCTTGAGTAAGGTAACTCTTTAAAAAAGTTATACGTAATCATGGTAGTCCGGGGACAGAAAGGAATACCGGAATTTCCAAAAAAAAAGGAGCTTAAACAAGAGGTAATATTATTTATGAGAATTTAATTTTTGGTAAATGCAGTACTATCCTTTACACAGATATTTCATCGACAGCGGGTCAGTCAAACCAAATATAGAATTCGAATCCACTGATCAGGTCGGAGCTGTTTATGAAGTTATCCGTATTATGAAAGGGATACCCCTTTTTTTGTCGGAACATATGGATCGTTTTTTTCATTCTGCGGCAATTGCAGGCAGGAAGATAAGTTTCAACAGGGAGGAGATCAACGGATTTATTTATAAGCTGACAGAGAAGAATGGTGTGCTGAATGGTAATATACTTCTTTCGTGCAGTGACAAACTCAGGATTTTTTTTATTCCTCACAGATACCCGGATGAACAATTATATCTGAAAGGAATAGAGTGTGGTGTATTGCAGGGTGAAAGGGATAATCCGAATGTAAAAGTATTTCAGACCCCCGTACGTCAGCTGGCCGATGAAATGATCAGTCATAAAGGAGTATACGAAGTCTTACTGGTCGATCGCCTGGGCAGGATCACAGAAGGCAGCAGGAGTAATATATTTTTCGTTAAAAGTGATTTACTGTATACTCCTCCCGGATATGAAGTACTAAAAGGTGTTACAAGGAATAAAACAATACATCTTGCCAATGAAAATAATATTCATGTGATTGAGCAAGATCTATTGCTTAATGATCTGGCAATTTTCGACGCCGTATTTATAACGAGTACATCATCAAAAATTTTACCCGTATCTAAAATCGAGGGATTGACTTTTAATCCGAAGAACAAAATTGTTCAGTTGTTAAGAAGAGTATACGACGATTTAATAAACCAACAGTTATAGTCTATAATCTGTCTTTTAATATTGCTTCTGTTGCTTTATAATCAATGTCGCCTCTTTCTCCCAGGCTTGATCCCCTCTTCCTGAATCTTTCTGCTATTTTGTCGATTGTCTCAACGGTCACTCCATAATCTGATAACCCGGTTTTAATTCCCATCAAATGAAAAAACGCTTCAGTTTTTTCAATGGTGTCGTCAATCTTTTCATTATCAGTACCTTCGGTTACGCCCCATATCCTTTCTCCGTACTGTAAAATTTTGTCACTTTTATTATCCCGTTTAATGTTCATCATTCCGGGCAGCACTATCGCCAGTGTTCTGGCATGATCTATACCATGGAAAGCCGTAAGTTCGTGTCCGATGGCATGGGTTGCCCAATCCTGCGGTACTCCGGCACCAATTAATCCGTTTAATGCAACAGTAGTGCTCCACATGAAATTGGCGGCTGTATTGTAGTCATTTTTATTTGCCAGTATTTTCGGTCCGGTTTCTATCAGTGTCATAAGGATACCTTCTGCAAACCTGTCCTGAATGGGTGAGTCGACCGGAAAATTAAGATACTGTTCCATTACATGCACAAAAGCATCAACTATACCGTTTGCAATTTGTCTTTCGGGCAGCGAATATACACACTCCGGATCCAGTACGGAAAACAGAGGCATTACGTGAGGTGAATCGAATGCAAGCTTCTCCTGTGTTGATGTGCGGGTTATTACCGCATTTTTGTTCATTTCGGAACCGGTAGCAGGGAGTGTCAGAACTGTTCCTATGGGGAGGGCCTTTTGTACCCCTTTTTCGTATCTGTAAGCCAGTATGTCCCAGGGATCACCCTCATCATACAGAGTGGCAGCAGCAATAAACTTAGTTGCATCCAGCACTGATCCTCCACCTACGGCAAGAAGAAATCCTGCCTGCTCACTTTTTGCAAGCTCTGCAGCTTTCATGCATGTTTCGTAGTGAGGATTAGGTTCAATTCCTCCAAACTCTATAACTTCGAACCCCTTAAGTGCATTTTTTACCTGATCATAGACACCATTACTTTTAATACTTCCTCTGCCATATATGATTAACACTTTTTTATCTGACGGAATTTCATCAGCTAACGATGGAATACTTCCTTTTCCGAAAATTATTTTTACAGGATTGTGGTATTTAAAATTGTACATAAACTATTAATTTTATTTTATTACATTATTAAGTCTGATTTTATAAGAAACTTCAGTGTCCCTAATGTAAATCATAATATAATTATATGATTTTTAATTTTTTAATCAACATTGGTCCACTGTAAAGGATAATTTTACCAGTTGAAGCGGATTCATTTTATATAATACAATTTTTAAAGTTATTTGTTTAATTGATTTCAAAAAATCATAAAATTCAAATATTTAGAACACCATCACTCTTTCAACTATCATTATCCCTGACAAATTCATAATCAGGTTGTAAATATATAGATTGAATGTCAGTATAAATAAATTTTCAGAGAAATATAAAGTTATAATTAAATGTTAATTTTGTGCATAAGGTCAATTCTCAGTCTGTTTTTAATTAACAGTGGTGCGAATTTTGTTGAATTAAAAAAACCTCAATTAACTTATATAATATGAAGAACTTTTTGACTGTATTGATTATTCCGTTGTTTTTATCAGTTGTTAATGCCGCTCCTGTTAAACTTAATCAGGATGGTTGGGAGTCAAAGACATATAACACAGGAAGGTTCACCCGCATTTTTCTGGATGGATCTTTTAAGGTACAACTAATTCAGGGCAGGGATAACTACCTGGAAGTTCAGACTTCGGATGCAAAGGCATTTGACTACCTTGATATTAGAAATGAAAGAGGTCTTCTCGGGATTAATGTGCAGAGAAAGCCTTTTGATTTTAGCAAGGTGACCCTTTATATAACTTTTGAAACCCTTGAGAGATTGGAAATCGAGGGTGGAGTTCAGCTTGAGACTAAAGGGTATCTCGGACTTGAAGATATTTCGCTTCATTTAAAAGGTGGTACAAAAATAGATTTTTTTGTAAAGGCAAGAAATATGGCTGTTGTAAATGAAGGCGGAGTTCTCTTTCATACCGAAGGAGTAGCAGAATCTTTGGATGTCAGATTGTATGGAGCAGGCCATATTGATGCCGGAGAACTTCAATGCCGGGATGTTAGTTTCAGAATAGAGGGAGTAGGCACGGGTAAAGTACATGCTACCAATTCTCTTAATGCAGTAATTAAGGGTGCGGGCAAAATCAGGTACAAAGGAGATCCCTTGGTTTCCAAAGAAATTGAGGGACTCGGCTCAGTTGACAAAGAGTAAGAATATTCCGCTTATTTCTGCAAATAACCACTGCTTCCCCGGTTTAGAAGGATGCGTGGAGCAGATTTTGGTTCAAAATACATCTCTTCATCAAGCGCAGAGTGGCCTTTTACTATTTTCAGCATTTTATAATTTTTGCTTCTGACAGTGGCAGACTTTACTGAAGCTCCCCTGATGTCGTCCAAAGCAGCTTTCAGCAATGTTTCATATGTATCCCCGAAAGCCCTGAAGTTTCTTATGTCTTCATCAACCTCCACATCCGGAGGGAGACCGTTGATATACTCTGAATAATCAAGGGAATTTGCAATCTTGGCAATTATAGGCTGCATTGCATACTTATGATTTGGATTTACATTTCCTTCATTATCAATCCAGTCTCTTATAGTTGCAGAACCTACATTTTTTCCTCTTGTATTTGTACCGATGCATCTTACATCAATATACGGTTCGAGGCCGTTTATAAGCAGTTCACTTGCCGAAACTGTATTTCCGGAAGTTAAAACATATAATTCATTAAGATTGAGAGACGCTATAGGTGTTCGGGGAGTGGTATACATTTGGGCTATGTTGCCGTTTTCATCGGTTGTATAAAATGTGTCAGGTAAAATATCATTTTGGAAATAGTCTAACAGTGATTCTGCTCCCTCCGTTTGAATAAAATAGTTTTGCCAGTAATCATTATATTTTGTCTTTGCAAACACTTCACTTTTGTCAGTCGAATAGATCATGCTTGCAAGATATTTTGCTGTCTGCACAGAACCGCCCAGATTATATCTCAGATCAATTATCAGCTTGTCTATGCCCTCACTCTTAAATCCTTCAAATACATTATTAAGAATAAGGTCATATGAAGTATTAAGTTTTGGATCATATGCAGAGGTAAATCCGTTATAAACAAGATATCCAACCTTAGATCCGTCTATATTGTATACTGTATCCAGAAATACGGGATTTTCCTGTATCTCTTCCGATTCCACCGTATAGGTAACACCAGTCTCCGAGATTACGTAATCGGCACTGATTGTCGCCATTTGAAATTTTTTTGTTCCGTTCGTATACACTAATTCACCAAAGTTATCTACTGTCAGGCTTGTATTATTTACTTTAGTAAAATAATCACCTCTTTTAATTCCTGCAAGATCTGCCGGTGAGTTCTCCAGAACATATAAAACCAGTCCAACCACATCATTAGAATTTTGAAACTGGACAGGCATGGGCACTATTCCGGTGGTTTCCGATACACCCGACAGCCAATCCTCAAGATCAGAATAGTCATCAAAAATTTCAGACCATTTATCAACTTCATTATGTCTATATAAATGACTGTAAAATAATTCTTTAGGATCAGAATACTTATTTAAATGAAAATTTAACGAGTCTTCATTGTTGAATTTGGGATCTGTAAAGTAAGGAACATCTGCCACCCAGTAGTAGTATACAGCAAGTCCTTCGAATATAAATCTGTTTACCTCGCTGGCTTCCGGTATCTCTTCTGGCTCAGGTTCCGGTGGAAAAGGATCATCTTTTTCGCAGCCAAATATGCCAGCAGCTAAAAACAGAGCTATTAATAGTAACCAGTTTATTGTCTTTTTCACTTTTTAAAATTTTTTGGACGAAAATAGAAAAAACATTTATTATTTGGGATACTTCCCCGCAATAGTTTTAATATGACCAAAACTGTTTATTTGCAATTTTATCAAATATCCTGCCGGAAATGATTAAACCTTAATCTTGTTTTCCTGTATTAATCAGGGTGTCTGCTCAATTTCAATAATATAACTAAAAATTTGGCTATAAAGTTTACCTGAACAGTAATTTTTTTGATTATGCTTTCAATATTTTAAAAAAATATTTTCTATGATTTTTCTTTAGGGTATTCTATTCTTACGTGATAAATATTCAGGAGTTTATTAAGCAGGGTCTCTTTTATAATTTTAATATCTCTGAATGTCAATTCCGATTCAACGAGCTGGTTATCCTTTATTTTCTGATCTATCATATTGTTGATAAGATCCTTAAGGTTATCTGCTGTCTTTTCTTTGAGACTGCGTGATGCAGCTTCAATACCGTCTGCAAGCATAACAACAGCTGCTTCTTTGCTCCTTGGCAGGGGACCGGGATATGCAAAGGATGATTCATCAACAGCGATACCCTGATTATCCTCCTGATGTTTGAGATAAAAGTATTTTGCTTTGGTGGTGCCGTGATGAGTGGCAATGAATTCAATAAGTGATTCGGGTAATTTATGCTTTTTAGCCATTTTAACGCCTTTATCAACATGTTCAATTATTATCTCTGCACTTTTAAGATAGCTCAATTGGTCGTGCGGATTGATACCGATATCCTGATTTTCAATAAAAAATGCCGGAGATGATATTTTTCCTATATCGTGATATAGAGCGCCGGCCCTTACTCTGAAGGGATTACCTCCAATTTTCAGTATTATCTCTTCTGAAAGATTTGCTATCTGCATTGAATGCTGAAAAGTACCCGGTGCCTCCTCGGCCAGTTTTCTTAAGAGCGGCTGATTTGTATCAGACAATTCAATGAGGGTAACATCTGACACAAAGCCAAATATTTTTTCGAAAATGAATACCAGGGGGTATACAAGCAATATCAATACACTGCTCAGGGCAAACCACTTAAGCATGTTGAGGTCGATCGAGTTTACAGAACCTTCGTATATCAGCTCTAAAGAACCGTAGACCAGGGCATAGGTTAAAAATACCCATATTGCCGCCATAATCAAATGAATACGCCTGTGCATTTTATTCAGACTGAAAACAGCAACCACTCCGGATGTAATTTGCAGCAGAACAAATTCGTATTGGTTAGGTGCCAGAAATCCGGTAATGATACTTGCCAGTATCAGTGTGAATATAGCAGTCCTTGAATCGAAAAAGGTTCTTATAACAATTGGAAAGATGGCGAATGGCACAAGATAGATATGCAAGTTTGGAAAGGAGTTAATATACTCACTGATCATTATGACAGAGATGAAGAAAAGAAGAAGAAATGTCAGTTTTCTGTACTGGCTTAGCATATCATACCTGTAAATATACAGGTACAGAAATATGAGAATTGTAAACAGAATGGTAAGAATCGCCTGTCCCGTAGAGACACTGTAAAGACTGTTTACTGTTCCCCATTCTTTTTCATAACTTTCTTTCAGGGACTGAAGGACTTGAAATTTGTTATCATTGACTATTTCCCCTTCAAGGATAATTCGTTCACCGGTATGGATCATTCCTCTTGTCACAGAGACACCGGCTGTAATTTCATCTATTTCCCTTTGTGTAGTCTGATTGTCATAAGTGAGGTTAGGTTCTATATAATTTAAAGGTGTTAAAAGATCAATATAGTCAGCCGCATCAGGATTATTTTGCTTAATCTCCTGAAAAGCATTAGTGATTTTGCTATATGCATTTTTTGCTGATAAAATCTGACTTACCGGCATTTTTTCAACAGTATGACCTGTCACCTTTTTTATTTCTTCTTTTCCTTTTAGTATATCATATGTTTCGGGAGAACGCTGCAAAATTCCCTGTCTGTATGTTTCCGAAAGTATGTCTGACAAGGCGGTGAAAATTTCAGGAATATCAGCTTCTGCCGTTTTGGTAATTCGTTCCCAGTCAGATTGCAAAAGTTTCAGGTTTTTCTCCTTTATGGTTGTGTCTGCAGAGAAATAGGGAATTATCCTTCTAAGATGTTCAGTTTTTTCAAGTTCTATCTCTTCAGCAGTTTTTAAAATTGCAAAGTCAAAGGGAGCAACAAGGTCTGCATGCCTCCAGGGAAATCCTTTTTGGAATTCATATGCAAATTTAGGTTCACGGGGTAATATTATAAAAAGAAGGAATGCGGTTAACGAAAAAATAAAGACCCAATATAAAATTTGTGAATATTTTTTTAACCTGTGTAATAAATTATCCATAACATGTAAATTATATCTGACAGCAGAAATATATTTATATGAGCACAATCAGATTATTGACCATAAAAATATTAATTAGGGGTAACATTGATCAGTCATGACCGTTTTTTTTCATAGATTTGCGTTAATACATTATAATTTAATAAAATTTTTCTTTATAAAATTAAGAAATAATTTTAATGCAGCACGGTATTTCAACTCTTTCTATTATTCCTGTCAGGCATGAACCATCAGAAAAAAGCGAGATGGTGACTCAAATACTGTTTGGTGAACATTTTAAAATAAAAGATGAATCTGCCGGCTGGAGCAATATCATTTCAGCATGGGACGGATATGAAGGATGGATTGACAAAAAGATGGTTACCCCCCTGAATGATAAAATCCTAAGCAAAACAGAAGATAGTCCTTATGCAGTCTCCTGCAATTTGGTCAGTATGATAAGCTTTCAGGATGATCAGAATATGATAATTGTTGCAGGAAGCACTCTGCCACTTTGGAGTCGTGAGTTAAGGGAATTCAGCATTAACAAAGAAAAATATAAATTTTCCGGTGATATCTGTTCCGGAAAGCCGAAGAATCCGCGGGATATATTGATAAAACAGGCTTGCAGGTACTTTAACTCACCATATTTATGGGGAGGTCGTACACCTTTTGGAATAGACTGCAGCGGACTTTCACAGATACTTTATAAAATGATTGGTTTGCGAATTCCCCGGGATGCAGCAGATCAGGCTCAACTGGGAGAGACACTGGAGTTTATTGAGGAAGCTGAACCCGGTGATCTTGCATTTTTCGAAAATGATGAAGGCAGGATAGTGCATGTAGGAATTATCTGGCAGAATGGTAAAATTATTCATGCTCACGGAAAAGTGAGAGTTGATTTTTTAGATCAATCCGGAATATTTAATGCCGGGTTGAAACGTTATTCCCACAAATTACGTGTAATAAAGAAAATAATTCAAGAGAATGAAACAAATTGAACTTCTGATATACCTGATTATTTTCCTTTTTATTATTGTCCTCATCCTGAGGTATTGGAAAACAGGCAGGAGGGGATAGAGGTTGAATGTTTTGTTATAGGTTAGAAATAAGTGCATTAGTATTTTAGTTTTTGATTTTTTAATGTTTTTTGTTCCAGGGGTGCACAAGTTATTTTATAATGATGATTGATAAACAAGACAAAGATGTTTTCATATAAATACCCTCGTCCTTCGGTTACAGTAGATGCACTTGTATATACAACAGAAGGAAATTCAGTTTTTATTTTGCTTATTCAGCGCGGAAAAGAACCATTCAGGGGAAAATGGGCTTTACCCGGAGGCTTCATGAATATTGATGAACTTTTGGAAGATGCATGCAAAAGAGAACTTTTTGAGGAGACAGGTTTAAAAATTGATAAGATGATCCAGTTTAAGACTTATGATACCATTGGACGGGATCCCCGCGGAAGAACTATCTCTGTAGTTTATTATGCTGAAGTCGACAAAAAGATTATAGTGAGTGGAGAGGATGATGCATCACTGGCAGAATGGTTTCCCCTGGAGAATCTTCCACAACTGGCCTTCGACCACCGGGATATAATTGATCAGTTTTTTACGGGGTGTATATGATTTCTGCAAGTCACAAAATCAAGCGGGAAGAAGTGAATTCCCGTGTTTTATTTACAGATACAACAGTTCACCAATTTTTTCCATAGCCTGGGTAGCGGTACACTGCATAAAAACATCTGTAATACTCAGAGTGAACGGAGACGGTTTGATGTTGATCTCAATAATTTTTGCACCTGTCCTTTTTGCTATTTGCGGAATTTCAGCAGCAGGTAGAACTTCGGCATGAGTACCTATAATAAGTAAAAGATCAGCTTTTTCTGCCTCTTCAAAAGAACGTTTTTTTGCAAATACCGGAATCGGTTCATTAAAAAATACAATGTCTGGTTTCAGGATTCCTTTGCATATATAGCATGTCGGAGGTAAAAAGTTCAGATCTGCAAAGCTTATATCATACTCTGAATTACATTCGGTACAAACCAGTCTTCGATAAGTACCATGAAGCTCATATACATATTTATTACCTGCTTTTTGATGCAGGTGATCTATATTTTGAGTGATAACTGACTCAAGAAAACTTCTTTTTTCCATCTGAGCCAGCACAAGATGTGCCTTATTAGGTTCAGCATCTACCAGTTTATCATAGAATATTTCCTTTATCTTTTTCCATGACTGGAGTGGTTTTTTATGGAAATATTCAATTTCAAGAAAAATAGGATGTGTTGTATTCCATAATCCACCTGCACCTCTGAAAGGAGGAATCCCGCTTTCAACCGAAATACCGGCACCCGTAAAGGCAACCATGTATTTCGATTTTCGGATAAGTTTTACAGCTTCCTTAATTTTTTCAATGTCCATTTTCTTCTTTCAGGAGACTACCGGCAGGCAATACCTTCCTGCCGGTAATTATTTATTTAGTATCCCTTTAAAAAAATTACTCCTCTGTCAGATCTTTTGATACGGATACTGTAGTATCTTCATTAAACCGGATTTTGAAGTTGAGTTTCTTGAATACCGATATCATTGGTTTGTTGTCTCGTGTAGTCTCTGCGACAAGCTTTTTGACATCCCTCATTTTGGCAATCTCCATGCAATATTCGGTAATGATAAAGCCCAGTTCCTTTTTCTGCCACGTATCAGTAATAAGAATAGCATATTCCATTACCTCTACATCCGGATCAGCAATTAAGCGGCCTACACCAATTATCTTTCTTTTTCCCTCTTCCTCTATTTCAGCAACAATTGCTATCTCGCGGTCATAATCGATAAAGCAGAACTGAGTTGCAACTTCATGAGAATCAAAATAGAAATCATATCTGAAGCGGTGGTAAATTGACTCTTTGGAACAACTGGCAAGAAGTTCAAGCCACATCGGCTCATCTTCAGGTTTAATAGGCCTTAAAAATACTTCTGATCCGTCTTTTGCAATTGCGGTCTTAAACAAACTTTCGGGATAAGGACGCAAAATAAGGTGGGAATAATCTTTGACCGGATGTTCCAGTACCTCTTCATCAACTACTATTCTGGCATCGAGGGCTATTACATCTTTTGGTGAAACAATGAGCGGATTTATGTCGAGCTCTTTAATTTCCGGATAATCAGCTGCCAGATAAGACATACGAATCAGTACTTCAACCAGTTTATCAATATTTTTGGCTGGTGTTCCTCTGTAGCCTTCAAGGAGTGGATAAATTTGCAGCGATTCAAGCATTTGTTTTGCAAGGCGCTCATTTAACGGTGGAAACTCCAGTCGTTTGTCCTTAAAGAGTTCTGCTGTAGTGCCTCCCATCCCTACCAGCATGACAGTTCCGAAATCGGGGTCTTTTTTAATCCCGATTATCAATTCAACAGCATCTTTGGGATCTACCATGCGCTGCACAGTTACTCCGTCAATGCGGGCATCAGGACGCTTCTGCGCTGCTGTTTTTACCATAATTCTATAGGTTGCCCTCACCATCTCTTCATCCATGATATTCAGAGCAACTCCTCCCACGTCAGATTTATGGGTAATGTCGGGAGAATATATTTTCAAAACAACGGGATACCCCTTCTGTTCGGCAATTTTAACTGCTTCGTCTTCCGTGGCTGCCGGGAATGGATGAGTAGTGTCAATACCATAATCGTTTACCAGCATTTTGGAATCATCTTCATTCAGAATCTTTGCTTTAGGGAACACCTCCTTTATATATTTTTCACGCAGCATATTTCGGTCGTATTGAAATGATACGGGAACCTCCTTCGGTGTTTCATACAGCATTTCCTGATTCTTTGAGTAATCGGCAAGAGTCATAAAAGCACCAATTGCCTGCTCAGGAGTCGGATAACTTGAAAGCCCTGCCTGGTTGAATACCTGGATCCCTTCACGCATACTTGCACCGCCAAGCCAGGCCGTCATAATTGCTTTTTTTGTCCTTGTTGCCATTTTGGCAATGGCTTCTGCCGTCGCTGTAGGAGCTGTCATTGCTTGCGGAGTAAGAAGAACAAGAACGGCATCAACATTTTCATCCTCGAGTACAATTTCAGTTGCACGGGCAAACCTTTCAGGAGTTGCATCTCCAAGAACATCAATCGGGTTACCGTGTGACCAGAAAGGCGGCAGATAGTCATTTAGTTTCTGCATTGTCTCTTCCGAAAGTTTCACCAACTTGCCGCCCAGGGCAATTAATGAGTCGGTTGCCATAACTCCCGGTCCACCGGCGTTTGTAACTATTGCGAGACGGTTTCCTTTGGGAATACGGCGCCTTCCTACAAGGTCGGTAAAGTCAAAAATGTTTCCGAACTCATAGACCCTTGCCAGACCGGCTCTTCTGAAGATTGCATCATAAATTGAATCTTCCGATGCCATTGCTCCTGTATGGGAAGCAGCTGCTGCGGCCGATTCAGGGAATCGCCCTGATTTATATACGATAATCGGCTTTTCTCTTGAAAATGCCCTGGCTGCAGACATGAAATTTCTTGCATACGACAGGGATTCAACATATAGTACAATAGATTTTGTATTCGGGTCCTGGCCAAAATAGTCGATCAGGTCACCGAAATTAACATCCATTGAGTTACCTATTGAAACAAAATAGGAGAAACCGATATGGGATTCATATGCCCAGTCGAGTACCGAAGTGCAAAGGGCACCTGACTGAGAAATAAAAGCAACATGGCCTTTCTCCGGCATCCCGTTGGCAAAACTGACATTCATGCTTAATCCGGGAACCAGGATGCCAAGGCAATTAGGTCCGATAATCCTCATATCCGGGAATTTAGCTTTTTCGGCTTTTACCTGTGATTCCAGTTCTTTTCCCTCTTTACCGGCTTCTTTAAATCCGGCCGACATAATTATGATTCCGTGTATTCCGGCTTCACCACATTCACGTACTACCTGGGGAACTGTCCTGGCAGGAGTCATTATAACAGCCAGGTCAGGAATTTTCGGAAGACTTTTAACATCAGGATAGCAAGGGATTCCAAAAACAGCTTCTCTTTTGGGATTGACCGGATAAACAACTCCGTTATATCCTCCTCCTACTAAATTTCGGAGAGTAATACCTCCAACGCTGTCAGGCTTGTTTGATACTCCGATTAAAGCAATTCTTTTTGGTTTGAAAATGCTATCTAATTTTTTAATTGCCATTGTGTAATAATATTTATATAGATTGTAATTTTTTCGGGACACAAAAATGGAGAAAAATCTTCACATAAACTATTTAAATAGTCATATTTCTAAATTAACAAATGGTTAATTTAAGGTATAATCTGATTTTTCAGTTGATGGATGTAATGACTTATTGTTATTAATTAGCCCAAAAAATTGCAATAATATGTTTAAAAACAATGGTTATAACATCTGTTTGACAACTTTATTGCGGGTTTAAAAAAAAACGTCCTGTCAGGCAGGACGTTGTTAATTAAAGATTAATGTTTTGGTGTCTTTGTAAATAAAATTATTATGGCACCTGCAATGCAGGCGATCCCTGCAATGATAAACGGAGTTATCCACGCTTCAGGTGTGTCTGCTCCCGTGGCGGCATCTTTAAAGATGCCCGCGATCTGAGGTCCTGCAATACCTGCTATTCCATATGCAAAAAATACATAACCATAATTTTTCCCAACCGTTTTATTCCCGAAAAAGTCGGCTGTCGCGGCAGGGAAAAGTGCAAAATTGCCACCAAAATTGAATCCGATAATTGCAGCGGCAACTATGAATGTTGCAGTATGGGCTCCCAGCTTAAAGAGTAAAAGCATTATTATACCCTGCAGCAGGCACATCATGAATATTGACAACTTTCTGCCAATTTTATCTGATACCATTCCCCATATTATTCTTCCAAGTCCGTTTAGAATGGCATAAACAGCCATAGCTGTGCCGGCTACCGAACTTGCCCATGCTATTGTATTGTTAAAATCCGCTCCTGAAGAGTCGAGGGAACCAAGCCTGGAATATGTCAGAGAATCAATTCCAAAGAGCTTTATGCAGGATATTACCATGAGTCCGGCCAGGGCAGAAAAGACAAATGTTATGAAGAGCATGTAAAACTGAGGGGTTTTTAGCATTTCGCTGCTGTCAAAATTGTCATGACCTGAAGCCCTGGGTGAATTTTGTCCGGGAGGAGTATATCCCTTGGGCAGCCATCCTTGTGGCGGATCCTTCATTACCATGCTCCCGGCAAGAACAAGTACAGCAAATAGTATTCCGTATAATATAAAGACACTTCTCACGCCGTCTAATCCCGGTAATTGCAATGTGTTCAACAGACCTCCTCCCCAGGAATCAGCCCATTTTACCCAAATAGTGGCTCCAAATCCAAATCCTGCAACTGCAAGTCCGGTAAGCATCCCTTTTCTGTCGGGGAACCATTTTACGCCGACGGCTATCGGGACAACATATGCAAGTCCGATTCCCGAACCACCTATTATCCCTATAAATATCAGCTGGGTAATAAAACTGCTTCCAAAAAGGCCTGCCAGAACATATCCCAGGCCTAATGTTATTCCTCCTGCCATGGCAAGTTTCTGAGGACCAAACACAGCAAGTTTTCGCCCGGCCCATATCATTACAAGCGCAAAAAAGAATAGACCTGCAGAGAAGATCCATGCTGCCTGACCGGCTGAAAACTGATATACTCCATCAGCAACAGTAAGCGGGGGGGTAAAGACTGACCATGCATAAATTGCACCCAGTGCCAGTTGAATGAGGATGGCGCCGATAACAACAAGCCATCTGTTCATTACTTTTTGATTTTCCATGATTTAGTTTTTTTGAATGATTAAAACAGAAGAGGCCGGCAAAAATCACATCGTGAAACTTATGAACCTGCCGGATATAGTATCCGGTATTCAAAAATAACGACCACTTTAATTCACAGTATTTTTGCAATTTTTATGCGGCCTCTTCTAAAAGGTACTATTATCTTTTAACCTGCACTTTGGCACCAGCTATAATTTCTTCTACAATTCCCGGATCAAGCAAGGTAGAGGTATCTCCGAGGTTGGTGGCGTCACCTTCACCAATCTTTCTGAGAATACGGCGCATGATCTTACCTGATCTGGTTTTTGGAAGTCCGCTTACAATCTGGATTTTGTCAGGTTTAGCTATGGGACCGATATATTTGGTTACCGTAGCTCTGATTTCATCTTCTATGGTAGCCATGGTTTCGTCAGACATATCTTCACAGATTACATAAGCATATATCCCGGAACCCTTTATATCGTGAGGATATCCAACAACAGCAGATTCTACAACCAGCGGATGCTGATTTATGGCATCTTCGACTTCGGCAGTTCCGATTCTGTGTCCTGATACATTTATTACATCGTCTATTCTGCCTATTATTCTGTAATAGCCCTCTTCGTCACGCTTAGCACCGTCACCGGTTAAATACAGACCTTTATAAGCTGAAAAGTAGGTGAGGAAACATCTTCTGTGGTCTCCGTAAGTTGTTCTGATCATACCCGGCCAGGGGAATTTTATGCATAATATGCCTTCAACACAGTTTCCTTTAAGTTCATTGCCTTCCGGATCAACCAGGATGGGTTGAATACCGGGAAGTGGCAGCGTAGCCAGAGAAGGTTTTGTCGGGGTTATTCCTGCCAGTGGCGAAATCATAATTCCTCCGGTTTCTGTTTGCCACCAGGTGTCGACGATCGGACAACGGCCTTTTCCTACCAGATCGTGGTACCATCTCCATGCTTCTTCGTTTATCGGTTCACCAACGGTGCCCAAAACTTTCAGTGAACTTAAATCATGACCCGTTACCCATCGATTACCCTGTGCAACCAATGCCCTGATAGCTGTTGGTGCAGTATAAAACTGATTGACTTTTAATTTATCAACAATATCCCAAAATCTTCCGGCGTCCGGATAAGTTGGTACTCCTTCAAACATTACCGAGGTTGCTCCCGCAAGCAGAGGGCCATAAACAATATAGGAGTGGCCGGTAACCCAGCCGATATCGGCCGTACACCAGAATATATCACCATCGCTGTATTGAAATACATTTTTAAAAGTATACTCTGCGTATACCATGTATCCCCCTGTAGTATGAACAACGCCTTTTGGTTTTCCTGTTGAACCTGAAGTGTAGAGGATGAAAAGAAGGTCCTCTGAATCCATCTCTTCGGCAACATTATCATCGTCAACTCCGTCAATCAGATCGTGCCACCAAATGTCGCGGTCGTCTACAAAATTGACTTCGTCACCTGTATGCCTCAGAATGATGTTGTGTTCAACAGAAGGACTGTTACTCAGTGCTTCATCAGCAATTATTTTCATGGGAATTGATTTAGTTCCCCTGAATCCTCCGTCTGAAGTTATCAATACTCTGGCTTTAGCGTCGTTTACCCTGTCGGCCAAAGCTGTAGCCGAAAAGCCTGCAAATACTATTGAATGAATAGCTCCTATCCGGGCACATGCCAGCATTGATACTACCAGTTCAGGTACCATCGGAAGATATATTGCTACACGATCTCCTTTTTTAATGCCCAGTTTTTTTAAACCATTTGCAAATTGCTTTACCTGTCTGAATAACTCCCCGTATGTTAAAGTTATTGTTGCTTCCTTAGGATCATTGGGTTCCCATATAATGGCCGGTTGATCTTTTCTGGTGAACATGTTGCGCTCGAAAATGTTTTCAGTGATGTTAAGTTTGCCGTTGACAAACCATTTTACATCAGGAGCATTTTCGCCCTCAAATGTCCAGTCAAGAACCCTGTCCCATTTCTTTCGCCAGAAATGGCTTTCTGCAATGTTTCCCCAGAATCCGTCAGGATCAGCAACACTCTCTTTGTACTTTTGTAAATAGTCAGCAAGACTGGTTATCTTATTTACCATAGCTTAGAAATTAAAATTTTAAATGACTAAATTGTTAATAATATACTCTTTGAATGCAATCAAAAATATCAGCTATAATCCCGATGTAAGCATGATTTGCGGAAAAAAACGGGAAAAATGATCAGCTTCTATGATTGAATTGCAAATAAATTCGTAGTTGTATTGATAAACAGTATTTTGCATTCTGTTAATTATGTTTTTGTGCAAAAATCTTCTTTTAAAAGAGCTGAAAAATAATAAGAAATAATTTTATATAAAATGAATTCAATATATTGTATAACACTAAAATGTCATTCAATAAAATTGGCAATTATTTGTCTGGTGCGGAATATTTTTACTATTTTAACAAGCTAAATCATTTTTGACAGTTTTAATTTAATATTTTTTCAAACAAAGTTAGTAACGCTCTTTGCCTTAACATCAAAGGAATTTCAGTTATAACGGTAAGGAGTTTTGGTTATGTTCTGATTATAAACGGTATTCTTTTTCCTGGTAATTTCGCCCGGATTTAACTTTCAGTATTTTCATGAATGTCTTGATTATAAATTGCGGAAGCTCCACTATAAAATTCCATCTTTACCGGATGCCTGAGGAGTTGTTGATAATTAACGGAAAGGCTGAAAAAACCGGATCAGGCGATTCGCTGTTAAGTTTTAAAACAACTGATTCAGAATATCAAAAGATAGCAGCAGGTTTTTTTTATGACAAGAATGTTGAATTGATTTTAAATGAGTTGATAAATCCTCTGAATTCCTGTATCTCTTCGCTTGATGAAATTGATCTTGTGGGATACAGATTGATACACAGTCCTTCGAAAGGAGTCAGTTGCATGAAAGTGACTGATGAATTAATTAACTTTATGAAAGTATCTGTTCCCCTGGCTCCGTTGCATTATCCTGCCTATATTGAGGTATTCAGGACAATAGGCAGAATATTGCCGGGGGTTTTGCAGGCAGGTGTTTTCGATTCCTTTTTGTATGACTCATTACCCTTGAAAGCTCTGCTTTACGGCATTCCTGTACGATGGTACCGGGAGAATAATATAAGAAGATACGGATTTCACGGGATTTCTCATAATTACGCAGTTCACAGAGTCTGTAAGTTAACGGGAATTGATTTTCATAATAGTCGCATAATCTCCTGTCATCTTGGTAATGGTTCTTCACTGACTGCCTTTAAAAACGGGAAAGCCGTTGATACGTCTATGGGCATGACACCGGTTGAAGGATTGCTGATGGGTACCAGGACCGGTGATATTGATGCCGGTGTGATTTTACATTTGCAACAAAATTATAACTTTACGCCGGAAGATATTCAGAGATTGATAAACAGGGAGAGCGGACTCCTGGGTTTATCTGGCGTATCATCAGACTACAGAGCGGTTGAGAAAGCAGCATCAGAAGGTAACATGAATGCAGAAACAGCCCTGGAAGTAATGCATTATCGTATTAAAAAGTATGTGGGAGCTTATGCCGCCGCACTGGAGGGTCTTGATGCATTAATATTTACCGGAGGTATTGGTGAAAACAGCACTAATGTTAGAAAGACTGTCTGTACAGGTATGGAATTTTTGGGAATCAGTCTTTCAGCAAGACTGAATAGTGAGATGAACGGCAGGGAAGGGATCATTAACAAAGGTAACTCAAAAGTTAAAATTGTAATTATTCCGGCAAATGAAGAACTTGTAATAGCGCGTGAAACTTCTGCTTTGACAAAGGCAGAAGTATAAAAACGCAAACAGTGATATATTTTAACCGGAAAAGCGGATGATCAATCTGAATTAATAATAAAATTGGCCACATGAATTTTAAATTCAATTTAAAAATAGAATTATATGAATATTAAAAATTTTGATGACCTGCTTGATGCAGTTAAAAATCAGCCTGAGAAAAGGCTGGTTGCGGTAAACGGCACTGACGGGAATACGCTTGAAGCTCTGGATGAAGCAGTAAAAATGGGATTGGTATCAGCTATTCTTACAGGTGATCAGGGTGAAATTGAAAAGACTTGCAGTAATTTAGACATTGATATATGCAATTATAAGATAATCCATACGAAAAATGAAAAAGAGGCTTGTGAAAAGGCTGTTGCCCTGGTAAATAATGGTGAAGCCGAGCTGATAATGAAGGGGATGATATCCACGGATAAATTCATGAGGGTGTTGTTAAACAAGGAGTATAAACTTGTCGCCTCGCATGCGATTTTAAGTCATGTTGCCCTCATGGAAAATCCCAATTATCATAAATTGCTCTTTTTTTCTGATGCCGGGGTTATACCTTATCCTGACCTCCATCAGAAGATATATATGACTTCCTATCTTATTAAAACTGCGGTGTCATTCGGTATTCAGGTACCTAAAGTTGCAATAATAGCTCCTACTGAACAGATAATTATCTCAATACAGTCGTGTATGGATGGCGCTACAATTGCCAAAATGGCTGAAAACGGACAGATAGAGGGAGGTCTTGTTGACGGTCCGATGGCTCTTGATGTTGCGCTTGATAAGGAGTCTGCTGTAATAAAAGGACTAAGGTCGCCTGTGGCAGGTGATGCCGATGCACTTCTTTTTCCTAATATAGATGCAGGCAATGTATTTTATAAAACAAACTCCAAATTATGTAACGCTAAAATGGCAGGAATAATTGCCGGTGCTGTCGTACCGGTAGTTGTATCGTCTCGTGGGGATAGCGAAAAGACAAAACTGCATTCCATAGCTTTGGCTTCACTGATCAGTTAGGGATATGAAACGACACCGTATTCTGGCAATAAATCCCGGATCAACTTCTACCAAATTTGCTGTCTATTTTGGTACTGAATGTATTCTGAATAAGATTATCCGTCATTCTATTGATGAATTGCTTGATTATAAAGAAATTATTGATCAGTTTGATTTTCGTAAGGGATTAATTATAGATTCCCTTGTGGAGGAGGGTATTGATGTTGACTCAATAAAAATTATTATCGGAAGGGGCGGATTGACTTACCCGCTGGAGTCGGGGATATACGAGGTAAATGAGCAAATGCTGAAGCAGGTGAGGGCAGGTGTCCTGGGACAGCACGCCAGTAATCTCGGACCGCTTCTGGCTGATTATATTGCTCTTCAGATACCTGATGCCAGAGCCTATATTGCTGATCCGGTTGTGACAGATGAGATGGATGAAATTGCCCGCATAGCAGGGCATCCCGGTTTTCAGCGGCGTTCAGTCTTTCATGCTCTTAATCAGAAAGCTACTGCACGTGCGCATGCAAGGACTGTTGGAAAGGACTATGAATCGTTAAATCTGATTGTTGCACATCTGGGTGGAGGAATTTCTGTTGGTGCACACAGGGCAGGCCGTGTTGTTGACGTTAATAATGCATTCGACGGAGAAGGCCCTTTTAGTCCGGAGCGTTCGGGTACCCTGCCTGTGGGACAACTGATAGATAAATGTTACAGCGGAAAGTTCACTGAGGATATGGTGAGACGTATGGTTGTGGGAGAAGGTGGCTATGTGGGATATATGGGAACCAATGATGCACGTGAGGTTGAAAAACTTGCTGATTCAGGCAACGAAAAGGCAAAGCTGATTCAGGAGGCCCATTTTTACCAGGTTGCAAAAGCAATAGGAGAGATGGCAGTAGTTTTTGAAGGAAAAGTGGATGCCATTCTTATTACGGGTGGTCTGGCGTTTAACACTAAACTTGAAAATTATTTAAAGAGGAAAACAGGTTTTATTGCGCCGTTATACTCATATCCCGGAGAAGATGAACTGGCTGCTCTCGCAATGAATGCTCTCCGCATGGCTAACGGAGAACTGAAGGTCAAAGAGTTTAAAACCCGTATTACAATTTAAAATTTTTTTTTGCCGGCCTTTAAGTGAGTTGCGGGTACAGCAGACAGGTAACTATTTTGAAAATGTTTGAGATCCCTGTTAATCTCTTAATAAGGATGTAATAAAATTTCAGATCAATGAGGGGAAAATTATTTTTTTGGGTATTAGTCATCACCATTGCCTGTACTCTGTTTTCACATATTTCCGGACAGGAGATTAGTAAAAATGACAGGATAAACTGGACGGGCAGTAAACCAGAGGGCAGTCTTAATAATACCAGAATTGATGGCTACCGGGGAATATGGTTTGAGTTAAACCAGAAATATGAGTTTGGAGATAAGTATTCCGGTGGACTGGGAACCTATACGGCAAAGCATGTGCCTCTTGCTGTTTATTCTCCTGAAGCTGACAAGACTTTTTTTGTATACGGAGGGACTAAGTCTGAAACGTCACGTCATCTGCTTTGTATGGCCGGAGAATATGATAATTCCGTCGGCATGGTGTCAAAACCGGTGGTTGTATGTGATAAACAGGGAGTGAACGACCCTCATGACAATCCTTCAATAATGATTGACGATGACGGATATATCTGGGTTTTTGTAAGTGGCAGGGGGACTAAACGGCCCGGATATAAATTCAGGAGTGTTGATCCGTTTAAAATCGACTCATTTAAAATGGTGACTGAAGAAGAGATGACCTATCCGCAACCCTGGAACACGAAATACGGTTTTTTCCATTTTTTCACCAAATATACTGGAGTCAGATTGCTCTATTTTGAAACCAGTAATGACGGAGCAGACTGGAGTGAAGATAAATTGCTGGCTGCTATCCCTGAGAAGAAAGGAGAAAAGGCAGGTCATTATCAGGTAAGTTCATGTTTCCAGGGTTCAAAGCTGGCAACTTTTTTCAACAGACATACAGATGGCGCACCTGATAAGCGCACCGATCTGTACTATCTCCAGAGTACAGATTTTGGAGAAACCTGGACTGATGCTGCCGGAAACAAAATAGGTATACCTGTAGTTAATGTGGACTCTCCTGCCCGTATCATAGATTACCGGTCGGCGAAAAAGAATGTCTATATGAAAGATATGGGCTTTGATGAAAACGGAAATCCGGCATGTCTCTTTTTAATAAGCAACGGTCACGAACCGGGTCCTGAAAATGCTCCTTATGAATGGTGTATAACACGGTGGACAGGATCAGAATGGCAGACTTCAGTGATTACCGAATCGGATCACAACTACGACATGGGAAGCCTGTATATCTCAGAAGGTGACTGGAGAGTTGTGGCTCCTACGGTACCTGCTCCTCAAAAATGGGGTGTGGGTGGTGAGCTTGAGATCTGGCAGTCGGCCGATGCCGGTATAAGCTGGAGGAAAATACGCATATTGACTAAAGGAAGCAGGTATAACCATTCATATGTAAGAAGGCCGGTCAACTATAAATCACCTTTCTGTTTTTTCTGGGCCGATGGTCACCCGCATATGTTTAGTAAATCGGAACTCTATTTTGGCGATTTTGAAGGAAATATATGGAAGCTGCCCTACGAAATGAGATATCCAGCGCAGAAACCGGAAAAGATAAACTGACCATTTTGTCATGATAAATGATTTTTTCAGGTCATTTAATCCGGTTTGAAAATTGTGGATAAATTTTTGCAGGGTATATTGGAATCACTATTTTTGAATATGCACTGAATATTATGACAGACAAAGATATAGATAAGAAATATACAGATGTTTGTAACAATATAGCCGAGAGAAAGTTAAAACCGGCATTTGATCTGTTGGGAAAATTGATTTCCGAAAACGGTCTTGGATTATACTATGATGAATACAGGAATCTGGAGGAGACTTATCATTACATGCTGAAATATACCGTTGAAGGGATAAATGACCCCGAACGGCAAAAGGTTTACAGGAGACTGATTGTCTCAGTTTTTGAGCTGACTGATAAAGTTTATGAATCTTTACGAATGCGATTTTCATCTTCTGCTGTTTATGAGATGAAAAGAGGTTTTGAATCAAGGTATATGTCTGACCTGGACAGTTATATAAGACAGATGGAAGAGGCTGAACCTGATGGCCTGCTGCAAGATGAAGGAGGTGTCAGGATTTCAGATGCTGAGAGATTATCTGCTGCAAAAGCTTATCAGCAAAGAGTAAAAAGACTCTTTCTGCATGTCTGGTTCAGAGATAAGACGGACACTGAAGAAATGAAATTTTTGACGAACTTTATATTTAGTGAGAAGATCATCACATCATATAAGTCCTTTATAATTTCTGCCCTGATACTTAGTCTTCAGAGATATTTTAATGAGGATAAATTCAATATTTTATTCGCAGCCTTCGAGAGTGGTGAGACTGAAATCAGTCAAAGGGCACTGGTCGGGTTGCTCATAAACTTTTATAAATATGACAAAAGGCTCGTATACTATCCTTCTATAACGGGCAGACTGAAAATATTGAATGAGAATCCTGAATTTAAGCAGAATCTCGAAACAATTATTATTCAATTCATCAGGAGCAGGGAGACTGAGAGGATTCAGAAAAAGATCAGGGATGAGATAATCCCCGAAATGATAAGAATAAGTCCTAATCTTAAGAATAAGATAAATCTGGATAGCCTCATGGGGGATGCACCAGGCGAAGATAAAAATCCTGAGTGGGAAGAGATTTTTAATGATTCACCCGGATTAATTGACAAGATGGAAGAATTCTCTGAACTTCAAATGGAGGGGGTGGATGTCTTTATGGGGTCATTTTCCATGCTGAAATCATTTCCGTTTTTCAGCGAAGTGACCAACTGGTTCATGCCTTTTTTCGCGGATAATCCTCAGATTACGAGTGTGGTGGACATTTCAGATGATGTTAACCGTTTTTTTGTTGAGACAATTGATAAAGCACCTATTTTGTGTAATTCCGATAAATACTCATTCTGCTTCAGTATTCGTAATCTTCCCGCTGAAAACAGGGAGATACTGGTGCAGGGTATGAAAGCTGAGCTTGATCAGTATAATGAACTGCAGGACAGTGAAGAACTGGTTAAACCGGGCAGACATGCAGGAATAGTTTCCAATCAGTATATACAGGATCTGTACAGGTTTTATAAGCTTTTTCCTGGAAGAGCCGGACTTGAAGATATATTTAGCTGGCGTTTTGATTTTCATAATAAACCTGTTCTTGGAGATATTTTAAAAGAAGATCTTAAAATCTTAAAGAATATTGCTGAATATTATTTTGCAAAAAACTATTTTGAGGAGGCAAATGAAGTATATACAGAGCTTTTAAAGAGCGGCAAGTCGGGTGAACTTTATCAGAAGATTGCTTACTGTTACCAGAAGACGGGATTCTTTGAAAAAGCGCTGGAGGCATATCTTAAGGCTGATCTTTACGACTTAAACCGGTTGTGGAATCTTAAAAAAATAGCAGTTTGCTACCGTAATTTGAAACAGCCGGGTAAGGCACTGGAATATTATAAAATTGCCGAATCTATCGATCCCGAAAACCTGAATATTGAACTTAATATTGGTCATTGTCTATTGGAACTGGGCAGATTTGAGGAGGCTTTGAAATGTTATTTTAAAGTTGAATATCTGGCCTCAGAAAATAAAAAGGTATGGCGACCGATAGGATGGTGTTCCTTTCTGACCGGGAAAACAGAGCAGGCAGAGAAATATTTCTTAAAGTTAATTGAAGATGAGCCGAATAAACATGATTTCATGAATATGGGTCATGTCCGGTGGAGTCTTGGCAGAAGAAAAGAAGCTCTTGATTATTATATAAAAGCAATAGATCACGGCGGTTTTACTGAAGATGAGTTTATGGATGTCTTTGAAGAGGACCTGCCCCATCTTCTTAGCCGGGGAATAGACAGAGATGACGTACCGATCATGCTCGACCAGTTGCGTTATTTTTTGGAGGAGTGATACTGTATCGAAAGAATACAGTATGTTGATATAATATTGATAATCCTGATTATACAGAGAAGTAAGTTGTATGAGGAATATAAAGTTAGTTGCTACGGACCTGGATGGTACTTTTTTGAGAAATGACCGTTCCATCAGCGCCGTAAATCTGGAAGCATTGCATTTGCTCGGTTCCAGAAATATTACAAGGGTTGTTGCCACAGGCAGAAATTTGCACAAGGTAACAGAGGTTATAGGAAGTCATGTTCCTTTTGACTTTATTGTATACTCCTCAGGTGCCGGTGTTTACAACTGGAAAGAGCAGAGGAATATATTCACCCAAAATATGAATACAGAGTCAGCCGGCAAATTACATGATCATTTTGTCGGTAAAAGATACAGTTTTTGTGCATTCAATGCAGCTCCCGGCAACCATATTTTATGGTATCATCAGGGATCAAAGGAGTGTAACGAGTTTAACAGATATCTTACGCATCACCATGCATTTGCAAAACCTTTGCCACGGAAATTTACTTTTAACCATCCGTTAAGCCAGTTTTTACTTATCATTCCTGAACATGAAGTTACTTTTTCCATGTTAAAATCGGAGATTGAGTCAATTTGCAGTGAAATAAGGGTGATACGTTCTTCATCACCAGTTACCAATGGATTCATCTGGGTTGAGGTATTTCACAGGCAGGTTTCAAAAGGTAACGGAGTCAGGCTTATCTGTAATCTTAAAGGCATTAATCCCGAAGATACATTCGGAATAGGCAACGATTATAACGATCTCGATTTACTGGAATTTACTGCCTGTTCATATATAACCGACAATGCGCCTGAAGAGATCAAGGGCAGATTTATTACAGCTCCTTCAAATGAGGATGATGCATTTGCTTCGGCTGTAGGATATTTACTGAGTTAGAAATTAATTAAAGTTAAAGATTAATGAGATATATATTTTTTATTATTTCCCTGTTCTTCATTGTGACTTCCCGGGGTCAGTTTCAGGTTGACCCTGGTGATAAACTACCAGTGGATCCTGAAGTTTCAAAAGGTGTTCTGAAAAACGGCCTTACCTATTATGTCAGAGCAAACAGTCAGCCCCCTAACAGGGCAGAGTTGATGCTGGTTGTTAGAGCCGGCTCGGTCGACGAAGATGATGATCAGCAGGGACTTGCACATTTTGCAGAGCACATGGCCTTTAACGGCACCAAAAATTTTCCCCGGAATGAGCTTGTTAACTATTTCGAATCGATAGGCATGGAGTTTGGTCCGGAAATCAATGCATATACAAGTTTCGATGAGACTGTCTATATGCTGAAGGTGCCTCTGAATTCACTTCTCTATCTGGAAAAAGGTCTGCAGGTATTGTACGACTGGGCGTGCCAGGTTACTGATTCGGATGAGGAGATTGAAAAGGAGAGAGGTGTTATTCGTGAGGAGTTGAGAGGCGGACGCGATGCCAACTTCAGAATGCAGCAGAAGTGGCTGCCGGTTTTTCTCCATAATTCAAAATATGCTGAACGACTTCCTATCGGAAAACAGGAAATCATAGAAAATGCACCCCCCGAAGCACTCAGACGGTTTCGTAACGATTGGTACAGACCTGATATACAGGCAGTAATTGTGGTTGGAGATTTTGACCGTGATGAGATGGTTAAAAGAGTGAAAGAGAAATTTTCATCAATTCCCGGAGCCGGGAATCCCAGGAGAAAAGAGTATTTCGACATACCTGACCATAAAGAGACGCTGGTCAGCATAGTAACCGATAAAGAGGCACAATACTCACTTGCAAGGGTTTTTTACAAACATCCGCTGGAAAAGGCAGTTACAATAGGAGATTACAGGCAGTCAATAATTCAGAACCTTTATAATATAATGATAAACAACCGACTTGGGGAAAAGGTGCAGCAGGCAGAACCTCCTTTTATTATGGGGCAGTCTTCATTTACTGAATTGTTTGGCCCTAAAAGTGTTTACCAGTCGGCTGCCGTTTGTCACAACGATAAACTGGAGGAGGGATTAAAAGCCGTATTAATTGAGAATGAGCGGGTGAAGAAGTTTGGCTTCACTGCCACAGAGCTTGAACGTCAGAAAAGATCTCTCATGAATCATATAGAGCAACTGTATAATGACCGTGAAAAACAGCAGTCGGTAAGTTTTGCCGAAGAGTACAAACGTAATTTCTTAATTACCGAAGAGCCAATACCGGGAATAGAGAATGAATATGAATATTATAAATCCATGCTGCCCGGAATAACTCTCGAAGAAGTCAACAGTCTTGCCGGAAAATGGATCACAAAAGAAAACAGAGTTGTGATAATTAATGCTCCGGATATAGAAGGATTGGAATTACCAGGCAAGGATGATATATATAGATGGCTCGATGAGGTTGAAGAGACGGATTTAAAACCATATGAAGATACTGTTTCAGACATGCCCCTTATCTCAGAAATTCCTCAGGGAAGTCCCGTTGTTAAGGAGAGATATCTTGAAAAAGTAGATGCATTGGAGTGGACACTTGGAAACGGAGCGATAGTCGTGATAAAGAAAACAGATTTCAAAGAGGATCAGGTTTTGTTTAATGCGTGGAGTCCGGGCGGTAATTCTGTTTATGATGTTGATGATGATATATCTGCAGATTTCGTTGCAACAACAATGCTGATGAGCGGAATTTCAGACTTCGACAAAATTACCCTTGATAAGATCATTGCCGATAAGGTATTCAGTTTAACTCCTTTTATTGCTGATCTCAGAGAAGGATTTGGCGGCAATGCATCCAGGAAGGATATTGAAGTTCTTTTGCAAATGGTTTATCTCTATTTTTGTGAACCACGCTTCGATGAAAACGGTTTTCAGTCACTTATGAACAGGATGGCAGGCATGCTGGAGAATAAAGCTGCTTCGCCCGAAGCTGCCGTGCAGGATACTTTGGCAGCCGTAACCGCCAACTATCACAAACGTGCACGGCCTCTTAATCTGCAATTACTAAAAGAGGCTGACTTTGACAGGATCAGTCAGATTGGCAGGGAGCGCTTCAGTAATGCGGCCGATTTTAAATTTTTCCTGGTCGGCAATATAGATCCCGACAGCATAAAACCGCTTGTTGAAAAATACATCGGAGGGATACCGTCATCAATTGTGAGAGAAGATTGGAGAGATCCGGGGATTAGTCCCCCTGAAGGGATAGTAGAGAAGCTGGTAAAAAAAGGACAGGAGGAGAAAAGTCTACAATATATTGTTTTTCACGGAGATTTTAAATACTCCTCAAAAAATGTTACTGAGCTGGATGCAATTGGACGTCTGTTGACAACCCGGCTCCTTGAGGTTATCAGGGAGGATAAGAGCAGTGTCTATTCTATTGGAGCTTTACCTGTATCTTCAAAGTATCCTGAAGGGGAGTACTCTGTTACTATCTATTACGGAACAGATCCTGCAAAGCTTGAAGAGCTGAAGCAGGCAGTTTTTGATGAGATAAATGATTTTATGAAAAACGGTCCGGACGACGATGAACTTGCAAAAGCCAAAGAGAAGATGCTCAGGGAGAGGGAGACTGCAATGACGGAGAACGGTTTCTGGCTTAATCTTCTGTCCAATACGTATTATTTGAAAGATGGTGATTTTTCGAAATTCGGCACTTATCCAAAGCTGGTTAATAAGATTGCAAAAAAATCAATTAAGAGGGCATTTAAAAGATATTTTGATTTTGATAACTATATAAGTGTTGCTCTTGTACCTGAAGAGGGTAAAACGCCATAATATTCAAAAGATAAATTTTTTTCAATGAGACTTTACTCTCCGTTATTCATTGCAATTCGTTTAGCACTATACGCTTTGCTTATCACGGGAATGGCTGAAGCTATCCGTTTTGATGCTGCCTTTCCCATGGAAGAGGGGTATTTTGGAGAAATAAGCCTTACGGAGATATTTCAGGAGATAATCCTGTTCATCCTTTTTATCTTCTATCTTATCTTTGGATATAAGTATAAAAAGATACAACCGATAGCTAATATGTTGTCAGTTTTCTATCTGATCTCTTTTATCAGGGAATTAAATTTTTTAATGAGCTGGTGGATATATCCCGTCATAATGGCTTTAGCTGTTGCAGTATGGCTTATTGTCAGGGATTTTAAAAAAATAAAAGAGGCTTCGGTCACTTTTTTTAAGCAACCGGCTTCATCGTGGTTTTTGGCAGGATTTCTTATAACCTATATTTTCAGCCGTCTTTTGGGCAGATCATCATTTTGGAGATTGCTCTATGATGAAGACAATTACAGACTTGCCAAGGCTGCAGCAGAAGAGGGCATTGAACTTCTCGGAAATTCACTTATGCTGATTGCTGCAATTGAATTTATAATCGGCCTGAAAAGGGAACAAAAAAAGCATTATTAGAATGAAAGTTTGTGGTTTTACCTTTATAAAGAATGCTGAAAAGTTTGATTTTCCGGTAGTGGAAGCAATTACCTCTATACTCCCTGTCTGCGATCACTTTGTAGTTGCTGTGGGTAAGTCAGATGATAATACAAGACAGATAATTGAAAATATTGCACCCGGAAAATTGACAATAGTCGACACGGTATGGGATGATAATTTAAAAAAGGGCGGGGCTGTTTATGCAAGAGAGACGGATAAGGCCTTTGATGCAATTCCTCCTGAGTTCGACTGGTGCTTCTATATACAGGGTGACGAGGCAGTGCATGAAAAATATCTTCCGGTTATTTATGAAGCAATGAAGAATAATCTGGAGCGTAAAGAGGTAGAGGGACTTCTGTTCGGATATAAACATTTTTACGGGACATACGATTATACAGGTGATTCAAGAAAATGGTACCGCAATGAGATAAGGGTGTTACGGAATGATAAACAGATAAGATCATACCGTGATGCCCAGGGTTTCCGGATAAACGGCAAAAAGCTTAAAGTCGTTCCTGTTAAGGCTGAGATATACCACTATGGCTGGGTGCGATCTCCACAGTTTATGCAGAAAAAGATCAATTTTGTTAAACAGTTTTATGACGGAACTCAGGAAGAGGTGATCACTGAATATATTGATCAGGAGTTCAGTTACAGTAAGAATTACGACTCACTTGCAAAATTTGAAGGAACTCATCCCGCTGTCATGAGTGATCGTATAGAACGGTTGAACTGGCATGTTGATGTCGATTTGAAAAAGATAAGGATGAAACCACGGTACAGGATACTCCATGGCATTGAAAAAATTTTTGGAGTAAGGCTGTTTGAATACAGAAATTATACTTTGTTAAAATCCTGATTGTATGGTATTTTTTATCTCCTTAAGATCCTGGATTATTAATTTGTTTTGCATGTACAACTGATCGTAGTTTGCAGATTCAGGGATCTCATCTGAAATATAATGAACAAATTTCCATACCTCCCGTATTTCATTTACCGGTAAATCGTATGGTTTATATTCCTGATTAGTGGATACCATTCTCATCGTCCCCTTCTGTTTCAGTTCATTTATTACCTTTTTAAAAATAATCCCTTCATTAAGTGTGAGTACAATATAAAATTCGCCTGTTTTAACGTCATTTAAATCCTGTATATACTCTCCGGTTACCCAGCTTCTGTCAGGTATGGGCAGCATTGAATCGCCCGAGATCTGAAAGGTTCTGTACTTTTTTTCCTTTGAAAGAAATGGCAGTTGAAAAACCGGAAGAGCCGAAATGAATTCAGGATCATAATAACCGGTAGTATAACCTGCTTTGGCTTTTACGGAGACTAATTCTACATTCTCTTCATTCTGACTGTTTACCGTAGTGGCAAGAACTCTCAGATCACCTCCTTTTATGAATACATCCGTTCCGTTTTCTATCATTCTTAGCTGGCTCTCCTTTAACTCCTGAAGGTTTATCCTTAAGAGGGTATCAATTGAGATATGGAAAAGATCGGACATGGTTATCAGCATTTCGGCAGGAGGAATGGCCGTTCCGTTTTCATAATTGTTAATTCCCGACCTGCTGCAGTTGAGCGAGGCAGCCAGATCCGACTGTGTTAAATGCTGCCTTTTTCTTAATAATTTAATATTTGATGACAGATACATTTTGTGATTATTAAAAATATGATTATATTGTAATCAAAGTTTTGACTTTTAAATAGTCAAATATATTAAAAGTTTTTGATTTAAGCAACAGCAGTAAAAAAATTATTGATAGTGGGAGTGATATTTTGCAATAATCATAATTAAAAATGTTATGCGGGAAAGAGCCGGCGGCAGAGAGCAGTGTTTTTCATAATCAGTCAGCAGTCTGCCGGTTCGGAAGGAAGGAGGAAAAGAGATGGAGTCAGGGGAAAGGACAATTGTGCATATGGATATGGATACGTTTTTTGTTTCCGTTGAGCGGCTGATGAATTCGGGTCTCAACGGGAAGCCTGTTATTGTTGGCAGTCTGTCTGACCGCGGGGTGGTTGCCGGTTGCAGTTATGAGGCAAGGATGTTTGGAGTGCATTCGGCCATGCCCATGAAGATGGCCCTAGCTCTTTGCCGCGATGCTGTGGTTATCAGGGGTGATATGGACCTGTACAGTAAATACTCGCGGATGGTTACCGGCATCATTGCGGAGAAAGCTCCCTTATATGAAAAGGCCTCTGTTGACGAGCACTACCTGGATATTACCGGGATGGACCGTTTTTATGGTTCATTCAGATGGACTCATGAGCTCAGGGAGAGGATAATAAGGGAGACGGGATTGCCTATGTCCTGCGGACTTTCGGTAAATAAAACGGTTTCTAAAATTGCTGCCGGTGAGGCTAAGCCCAACGGAGAAAAGGAGGTGATTAAGACGGGGGTAAAGTCTTTTTTAAATCCTTTGTCGATCAGGAAGATACCCATGATCGGACTTAAGACTTACCAGCTTTTGAAGTCAATGGGAGTGAGTACGATTGAAACACTGAGTGCCATACCTGTGGAGATGATGGAGAGTGTTCTCGGCAAAAATGGCATAGAGATATGGAGGCGGGCCAATGGAATTGATCTGTCTCCTGTCATACCTTATTCCGAAGAGAAATCAATCAGTTCGGAGAGAACTTTTGAGAGAGATACCATTGATATTGTTATGCTGGAACAGCTTCTTGTCTCCATGACCGAAAAGCTCTGTTTCAAATTACGCAAAAAGGAGAAACTGGCATCGGTGGTGACAGTGAAAATAAGGTATGCAAATTATGATACCCATACAATTCGGCAGAAGGTTGCATATACATCGTTTGATCATATTCTTATTGAGGCAGTGAAGTCACTTTTTAAAAGACTTTACCGGCGCAGAATGCTTGTGCGGCTTATAGGTGTGAAGCTGGGGGGATTGATTCATGGTGTTCAGCAGTTAAGCCTGTTTGAGAATAATGAAAAGCAGGTGAGTCTGTATCTCTCCATGGACAGGATAAGACTCCGTTACGGGGCAGGGGCCATACAGAGGGCATCAGGAATTATTGGTATTGATCATGGTAAATCAGCTTTTCTGCATGCCGTTCCGGAAACCATGCAGCAGGAGGTGTAAAATTTCAGAAGAATTTTATGTATCTCAACGTACATTCATATTACAGTCTGCGTTACGGAACAATGAGTATTGACAGACTTATTGAGCTTGCCTTGCAAAACGGGGCGGAGGCAATGGCTTTAACCGATATTAACACTACCATGGGTATTCCTGAGTTTGTCAGGAAGTCGAAAGATGCAGGGATAAAATCTGTTGCAGGTGTTGAGGTCAGAAGGGGGGATGAACTGCTCTTTACAGGCCTGGCAAAGAACAATGCCGGATTTAAAGAGATAAATGACTATCTCTCCCGGCATAATCTGAATAAAACGGAGTATTCTGCGGATGGACTGGCGTTTAATAATGTGATAGTCGTCTATCCTTTTGGAAGAAAAAAACCGGAGGAACTGAAGGATTACGAATACACCGGGATAAGGCCGTCAATGGTTAACAGGCTGGTAACTTCAGAATACCGTCACTATCAGGATAAGCTGCTGATATGGCAGCCGGTAACCTTTGAAGACAAAACCACCTTCTTCCTTCATAAAAGTCTGCGTGCCATAGATCATAATACATTGATAAGCAAACTGGAGCCGGATCAGATTGCCTTTCAGGATGAAGTAATGGTCAGCATCCTGAAAATAAAAGATATGTTCAGATCATGGCCCGGGATTATTCGTTCTACTGAGAAAATTATGAGTATATGCAGCATTGATTTTGACTTCTCAACTGTAAAAAACAAAAAGACATTCAGCAGCTCCGTGTATGACGACAAACTGCTGCTTGAGAAGCTGGCTTTTGACGGAATGGCATACCGTTATGGCAAAAATAATTCCGTGGCTGCGGAGCGTATAAAACATGAGCTGGAGATAATAGATCAGCTTGGCTTTTCTGCATATTTTTTAATTGCATGGGACATCGTACGTTATAGCATGTCGCAGAATTTTTACCATGTCGGACGGGGCAGCGGGGCAAACAGCATAGTGGCCTACTGCCTTAAAATTACCGATGTCGATCCGATTAAGCTGAACCTCTATTTTGAAAGATTTCTGAATCCAAAAAGAACAAGTCCCCCCGATTTTGACATTGATTACTCCTGGAAGGAGAGGGATACGGTACAGGACTATATTTTCAAACGTTACGGCCGGGAACACACTGCTTTGCTGGGAGCGACATCAACATTTAAAGACAGGTCGATATTGCGTGAACTGGGAAAGGTTTTCGGACTGCCCAAAGGAGAAATTGACATGCTGATAAATGATCCCGGTAATGATTGTAATAAAAATGAGATTGTTGCACTGATAACGATACTTGGCAGGAGAATGAACGGTTTCCCCAACCTGAGGACAATTCATGCCGGAGGAATATTGATATCGGAAGAGCCGATAACGGCATATACTGCGCTGGATATGCCACCCAAAGGTTTTCCCACAACCCATTGGGATATGTACATAGCCGGGGAGATGGGTTTTGAGAAGCTTGACATTTTAAGTCAGCGCGGCATAGGACATATCAGGGAAGCAGTTGAAATAATAAAGGAGAACAGGGGAGATGATGTGGATATTCATCGTGTGGATAAATTTTTTGAGGATGAGAAGGTGAAGAGTCAGCTTAAAGAGGGTGAGACCAACGGATGTTTCTATATTGAGAGTCCGGCCATGAGAGGACTTCTTAAGAAGCTGAAATGCGACAACTATATTACACTGGTGGCTGCCAGCTCCATTATCAGACCGGGCGTGGCAAAGTCGGGAATGATGCGTGAATATATCCGGCGTTTTCACAATCCTGATGGTTTCACATATATTCATCCCGTGATGAAAGAGCAACTTTCCGAGACCTACGGAGTTATGGTTTATCAGGAAGATGTTATAAAGGTAGCACACCATTTTGCCGGTCTTGATCTGGCCGAATCGGATGTTCTGAGAAGGGCGATGTCGGGTAAATACCGTTCATTGAAAGAGTTTAAGAATATTGAAAATAAGTATTTTCAGAACTGTAAGAAGCTCGGTTATCCGGATAACATAACAAAAGAGGTATGGCGGCAGATTGAATCTTTTGCCGGATATTCATTTTCCAAGGCCCATTCGGCATCTTATGCAGTGGAAAGCTTCCAGAGCTTATATCTGAAAGCTCATTACCCACTTGAATTTCAGGTTGCCGTAATCAATAATTTCGGTGGATTTTATCATACATGGGTATATTTCAATGAAGCCCGCAGACAGGGAGCAATAATAGAACTGCCTTGTATTAATAACAGCAGGGAGACTACATGCATAAAAGGCAGGACTATCTATCCGGGATTTGTACATATACAGAATCTTGAGCGGTCAACGATTGACCTCATTATAAATGAGAGGATTGCCAGGGGTCAGTTCACCTCACTTATCAATTTTTTAGAGAGAGTTCCGGTAACAAGGGAGCAACTTATTATTCTTATCAGGACAGGAGCTTTCAGATTTACAGGAAAGGGCAAAAAACATCTTTTGTGGGAAGCGCATTTCTATCTCGGAAAACCGTTAAGAAAGGCTGACTCTCTGCCCATATTTCAACTGCAGTCCGGAAAATTTCAACTGCCTGAGTTAACCCATGACAGTCTTGAAGATGCTTATGATGAAATTGAGTTAATTGGCTTTCCTGTCAGCATGGACTGTTTTGACATGCTTCAAACACAGTTCAGAGGCGAAGTACAAGCTAATGATCTTGCGGGTAAAACCGGCAAAAGAGTAAAAATGACAGGCCGGCTTGTAACTACTAAATATGTCTGGACCTCGATAAAAGAGATAATGCAATTTGGTACGTTTGTCGATCACACCGGAGAGTTTTTTGATACGGTGCACTTTCCTCCTTCACTGAGAAAATACCCTTTCAGGGGTCCGGGAATATATCTGCTACTGGGTAAAGTTGTTGAAGAGTTTGGATTTCCCTCAGTTGAGATTGAGAAGATGGCCAGGCTACCATATAAACAACCCTGAGGATTTTATTTATCCTCAGGGTTCAATTTACTATATGACTTGTCAAATTCAGTCAGATCATTAAGTTACTTTAGTGTCTGACCCGGTAATCCGTATTGACGTTGTCTTTATTCCTCTTCCTGCTCCGCTTCATAAGCTTTCAGCAACTCTTCCTGAATTTCCGGCGGAACTTTTTCGTACCTGTCGAAGCTCATCTGGAAAATACCGCGGCCTCCGGTTATTGAACTAAGAGAAGTGGAGTACCTGAACATCTCTTTTTGAGGCACTTTAGCTGTAATTTTCTCCAGACCTCTTTCTGATCCCATACCCATTATCATGGCACGGCGCCCCTGCAGGTCACTCATTACATCTCCCATCCTGTCGGACGGAACCCATACTTCGAGATTTAGAACAGGTTCAAGAATCTTGGGTCCGGCATTTTTAAATGCTTTACTGAAAGCATTTCTTCCGGCAAGTTTGAATGATATTTCGTTTGAGTCTACCGGGTGCATTTTTCCGTCATAAACATAAACCCGAATGTCGCGGGCATATGAACCTGTAAGTGGTCCCTCTTCCATCTTTTCCATGATACCTTTAAGAATTGCCGGAAGAAACCGGGCATCTATTGAACCGCCAACAATACTGTTTGTAAAGATGAGTTTTCCTCCCCAGCCGAGTGTATGTTCCTGAACATCCCTGACCGATATTTTATATTCTTTATCGCCCAGCTTAAAAGCAGTTTTGGGTTCTGAACCTTCTTCGTAAGGCTCGATTATCATGTGAACCTCACCAAACTGACCGGCGCCGCCCGACTGTTTTTTATGACGGTAATCGGACTGTGCTGCTTTGGTAATAGTTTCACGATACGGGATTTTGGGCTGAATATAGTTGACCTCAATTTTGTAAACATTGTCAAAATACCATTTCAGTACATTCAGATGATACTCTCCCTGTCCGTGAACCAACAGTTGTTTAAGTTCTTTGGAATACTCTATGACGTAAGTGGGATCTTCAAATTTGATTTTATTAAGTACTTCTCCTACTTTTTCATCGTCCGACTCATTCACTGCTTTTATGGCAATTGAATGCTTGGAAGCGGGGAATACAATAGGCTGATACTTAGTCCCGGCATCTTTTGTTGTTAAAGTCTGGTTATACTTTGTATCTTTGAGTTTTACCGTGCAACCCAGATCTCCGGCATTTAGCTCTTCTACTTTGGTCCGTGTTTTACCTACAGAAATATATATCTGTGAAAGTCTCTCCTTGTTGTCCGTTTTTGTATTTATTAAATCAAGACCTTCGGTAATCTTACCGGACATAACTTTGAAATATGTTATTTCGCCTACGTGTGATTCAACTGCTGTCTTATAAACAAACAGACTTGGAGCTGCGGTCTCTTCCATCTTTAGTTCCTGACCTCCGATAACCGGTCGCATAGGCCTCTCATTTGGTGCCGGAGCATTTTTTGCAATAAATTCCATTAACCGGCCAATGCCGATATCTTTTCTTGCACAGGTACAAAATACAGGGTACAGATCACGCTGAAGCATTCCCAGTTTAATGCCCTTTCTCATCTCCTCCTCGGTGAGTGACCCCTTTTCGAAGTAGAGTTCCATCAACTCCTCTTCATTTTCGGCAGCCATCTCAATAAGTTCATTCTGTAACTGTTCGGCCTTCTCCATTTCTGAAGCAGGTATGTCCAGTTCCTGGGGTTTTCCGCCATCTGCCCCATACTTATACATTTTCATTTTTAACACATCTACAATAGATGTGAATTCGGGGCCTGCATTAATAGGATATTGCACAACTGTTACCTTATTTCCAAAGCTTTTTTTGCATTGGTCCAGAGCCGAATCAAAATTGGAATTATCATGATCGAGCTGGTTGAAAACAAACATCATCGGGATGTTGGCAGTTTCTGCATGGCGTCCTGCTGCTGCTGTTCCCGATTCAACTCCGTTTGTAGAATTTATCATCATCAATGCCAGGTCAGTAACATTTAGGGATGATACTACTCCTCCGCATAAATCATCCATACCCGGAGTATCCAGAATATTGATCTTAACACCTTCATAAACAGCATAAAGAGGAGTAGAAATTACAGAATTTCCATACTCCTGTTCAATAAAATTATGGTCAGAGACAGTGTTTTTTGCCGTTACTTCACCTTTACGTTTTATCTCCCCACCCTCAAGCAGCATAGCTTCTGCGAGGGTGGTTTTTCCACTGCCGGCATTTCCTGTTAAAGAAATGTTACGAATTTGTTCAGTCTTAAAAACTTTCATGCTATATCTGTTTTAAATTAATTGTCAGTCTTTTTAGTTATGGTTGAAAAAAGGTGACCAAAATTAGTAATATTTTATTAAGGTACAAGTTTATTACTATTTTTGAATCCGGAATATAATTAAAATGCCACTTATTACATTAATAATTCTTGTCATATTTTCCCTGTTTAACCCGGCTTTTGCGCAACATTCGTTTGTTTTAAGCGGAAACATCTCTGATGCGGCAACCGGCGAGAGTCTGCCGGGTACTGCTGTTTTGGTTGAAGATATTCCCAACACCGGATGCATCTCAAATTCTTACGGATTTTATTCACTGACCCTTCCCGAAGGCGAATACATAATAAGATATCAGTATATTGGCTACGAGATAAGAAGGATTCCTGTAACTGTTGATAAAAATGTCAGGCTGGATATTGATTTGAAAGAGGTCAGTTATGAACTTGACAAGATTGTCATAACCGGTGAGAGACCTGACAGAAACATACGATCGGTGGAGATGGGAAGTGTTAAAATGGTACCGGAAGAGATCAAAAGCATACCGGTTATTTTTGGAGAAGCTGATATCCTTAAGACTATCCAGCTAATGCCCGGCGTTAAATCTGCCGGAGAGGGAAATGCAGGATTTCATGTCCGGGGTGGAGGCATTGATCAGAATCTGATACTTATTGATGAAGCTCCCGTATACAGTGCTGCTCATCTGCTTGGATTTTTTTCTGTCTTTAATTCCGAAGCTTTAAAGAATGTCACCCTTCTGAAGGGATCTGTACCGGCTAAATATGGTGGAAGAGCCTCTTCAGTTCTTGACATTCAGATGAAGGAGGGCAGTCTTAAAGATTATGGATTTACAGGAAATATAGGACTCATATCCTCAAATTTAGCCGTGGAAGGGCCTTTGGTAAAAGATAAAAGTTCATTTATGCTGACGGGGCGAAGGACTTATGCTGACCTTTTTCTCCGTTTTTCGGGCGATGAAGACATTAAAAATTCCCATCTCTATTTTTATGACCTTAACCTGAAAACTAACTATAAGATTAATGATAGTAACCGCATATACCTTTCCGGCTATCTTGGAAGAGATGATTTTGGTTATAAGGACAGTTTTGGATTTGACTGGGGAAGTGCTACCGGTACGCTCAGGTGGAATCATATATTCAATGAAAAGCTTTTTGGAAATACTTCGCTGATTTTCAGTAATTATTCTTACGATATTTCCATAATGCAAAATCTGGATATCTTAATTCGTTCGGAGATAGAAGATTTGAATATAAAACAGGATTTCTCCTATTATGCAAATTCATTTAACAATATTCAGTTTGGCGGAAATATTATCAGGCATGATGTATTACCCGGTGATGTAACCGTTAATGAAAACACAGGCTATATTACACCTGAGAGTATAGAAAAAAGAAGAGCCATTGAATGGACAGCCTATATTTCCAATGAGCAGACTCTGTCAGACAGGTTTCAGATCTATTATGGTCTACGGTTAGCTCTTTTTACTAATACCGGTCCGGGCGAATATTATGAATTCGGTGAAGACGGAACGCTTATTGAGACTATTAAGTTTGATAAGATGAATTTTTTTAAAACGCAGGGCGGACTGGCACCAAGAGCAGGCCTGAATTTTCTGGTTGATCAGCATAGCTCTCTTAAGGCTTCTTACAGCCGGATGTTTCAGTTTTTGCACTTGCTGACAAACACAACCACATCAACGCCGACAGATTTGTGGCTGCCAAGCAGTAATAACGTAAATCCGCAGATTGCAGATCAGGTATCACTGGGGTATTTCAGGAATTTTGCAGGCAATGAATTTGAATCATCCTGTGAACTATATTATAAAAATCTTCAGAACCAGATTGATTATAAAAATGGTGCACAACTGGTTTTAAATTCCATAGTTGAATCAGAACTTGTATTTGGCCGGGGATGGGCTTATGGAGCTGAGTTCATGTTCAAACGAAAGTTTGGCCGGCTCAATGGCTGGCTCAGCTATACACTTTCAAAAACTATGAGACAATTTGACGGGATTAATAACGGTGATCCGTTCCCTGCACGACATGACCGCAAGCACGATATATCTGTTGTGACAATGTATAACATAAGCAGTAAAGTGAAACTTTCGGCTAACTGGATCTTTTATACCGGCAATGCAGTGACTTATCCCAGCGGCAAATATGAGATAGACGGTAAAACAATAGGTTATTTTACAGAACGAAACGGATACAGAATGCCTGATTATCACAGGCTGGATATCGGACTGGTATGGAATGTGAGTAAGAGTGCAAATTATGAATCGAGCTGGAGTTTTTCAGTATATAATGCCTATGCAAGAGAAAATGCATATTTTATAGATTTCAGGGAAATTGAAGACAGTCCGGGTAATACTGAAGCCGTCCAGGTGTCACTCTTCAGAGCTATACCGTCTGTTAGTTACAGGTTTAAGTTCTGATTAACAGCAGTGTAAGAACGGTTACAGAATGAAAGGTTACAGGTGGAGATTGTGCATGGGGTCAGAGGAATGGATACCTGAGGAGAACATGGCCATGCTATAGAGGGATAATGAGGTCTAAATTGAGATATAGTATGCAGGAGATATTAAAAATTTTGATAATGAAGAAAGTCATCAGCAAATATTTTATGCAGAGAAATAAGAGTATATTATTAATCAGGAGAAATTTTATTTTTCTGTTTTCTGCTTTCATCGTACTTTTTTCAGCCTGTGAAAAGATTATTGATGTCGATCTCAACGAGGTTAATCCGGGATTTGTCATCGAAGGAAATCTATCATTTCATGATAATGAGCTTCAGGTGAAAATTTCAAGAACTTCAAGTTATTTTGACAGCAATCCGGCAGAAAAGGTTTCAGGAGCAGATGTATTCCTGGATATGCCGGGAGGGGTAAGTGTCAGGGCAGGAGAGAATAATCCCGGCTTTTACAGCACAAAAGATTTAATCCTTGAGACAGGAAGAAGTTATGTCCTCAGGGTTGAGGTCGACGGTGTAACATATTCTGCCGGTTCGGTCATCAACCGGGAAGTGGTTATTGATTCACTTTCATACAGATATTACAAAGAGCGGGAACTGTTCGATAACGGTTACAGGATCAGTATGTATTTCAACGATCCTCCCGGCAAAAAAAATTTTTACAGAATCAAGACATATGAAAACGGTGCTCTTAATAACGGGATAGATGATTTAATTGTTTTTGATGACAGCGACATAGACGGAAAATATGTCCAGGTAAGGTTAAGAGGACAGATTTTCAGCAAAGGCGATACAGCTAAGATTGAACTTATCTCTATCGATGAAGGAGCATGGAAATATTTCACTACATTAAGAGATGTTGCAACCCTGCATCCCGGCTCTCCTGCTCCTGCAAATCCCTTTTCAAATTTTGATAATGGAGCTCTTGGTTATTTCGCGGCGTGGTCAAATAGTTACAGGACAATTATAATAGATAAATAGTAAGGATTTCGTTGTTTGTCAGGGTTTATAGTAGAATATTCCCCTTTCCTGTCTCACATGTTTGATCTTTTTTTCGCTCTCGAGAGTCTCAAGATATTTGTTTATTTCATTTACATGAGTTCCCAGAATTTGAGCCAGATCGTCTGACGTACAAGGTCTTCGTGCTATAGTTCCAAGAATGGCCGATTCAATATCTTTCCGGTAGGAAGCCACATTTTTTCTTTCCTGCACTTTGGCAATTATCTCTACATTGTCCATCTGCCAGAGCTCAATAATTTTATTCAGCTCTTCTGCTGAGGCACCTCTCAAACCTTCAACAGTACCCGGTCTGTCGAGAGTGTTAAGCTGCACTCTGTCGGGATGGATTTTTGAGATTGCATTTTTAAGTTCTGTCAGCTCCTCATTTGAATCGTTATACCCCGGAAGTATGAATATCTCCAGCCAGATCTTTCCGGTAAACTCTTGTCTGAAATCCACGAGTCCCTGTATATAATCTTCTATGCGGATTCCCGGTGCCGGCATGTTTATTTTCTCAAAGGTTTGCTGAGTTGCAGCATCAAGTGACGGGAGTACCAGATCTGATTGGTAAAGTTCTCTTCTTACTTCAGGTGAAGAAAAAAGTGTCCCGTTTGTCAGAACAGCAACCGGTATGTCCAGATGTTTCTCTTTAATAAATTCAATTATTTTTCCCAGGGCTGAATTTAAAGTTGGTTCACCATATCCTGAAAATGTTATATAATCGGGATAAGGATTATATGAAAAATAATTATTTAACTCTTCCACAATTTTTTTATACGGGATATATTCCATCCTTTTGGTAGTGAGCTTTGTTGTTGATCCTACCTCACAATATACACAGTTCAGCGAACAGACTTTTTTCGGTACCAGGTCTACACCCAGGGACATTCCCAGCCGGCGTGACGGTACCGGTCCGAACAGATATTTATACATTAATTAATTTTTTTAAAATCTCTAAGTTATAAATTTCTCTAATGTTCATAACGTTTTCCCCACCAATTTTTCAGACGTTCCAAAATTTTTTGTTCCTGCAGGTTATCGCCGGGGAGATAGAGTCTCTCTTTTTTAATATCTTCCGGAAGGAAATCCTGTTCAATGAAGTTGCCTTTATAAGAGTGTGAATATTTATAATCTTTTGCATAACCAATCTCTTTCATAAGTTTAGTCGGCGCATTCCTCAGATGCAGGGGAACGGGCAGATCTCCCGTTTTATTTACCAGGTTCAGGGCATTGTCTACAGCCATATAAGCTGAATTGCTCTTGGGAGATGAAGCCAGATATATAACACATTCCGAAAGTACAATCCGTGATTCGGGATAACCAATAAGATTTACTGCATCAAAAGTGCTTTGGGCAATCAGAAGAGCATTGGGATTTGCAAGTCCGATATCTTCTGCCGCCAGTATAACCAGCCGGCGTGCAATAAACTTGACATCTTCCCCGCCTGCAATCATTCTTGCCAGCCAATAGACAGCAGCATCAGGATCGCTTCCCCTTATACTTTTAATAAATGCAGAAATAATATCATAATGAATCTCTCCCTGCTTGTCATATGCAGCCAGATTCTTTTGCAGGCAGCTTGTCACCAACTCGTCGGTAATCTCAATCTGACTGCTGTTCTCCGAATTGACAACCAGCTCCAGCACATTCAGAAGTTTTCTTGCATCGCCTCCGGAATATCTTAGCAGTGCCCTGTCTTCAATCACAGTGATGCTCTTTTCCTTAAGCTCTGTATCTTTTCTGAGAGCCATATTAACTATAGAGTTGAGCTCCTTTTTACTCAGGGGGTTCATAATATAAACCTGACACCTGGAGAGGAGAGGTGATATCACCTCAAAGGACGGATTTTCTGTTGTGGCACCTATCAGCGTTATGGTTCCGTTTTCAACCGCTCCCAGAAGGGAATCCTGCTGTGACTTACTGAAACGGTGAATCTCATCTATGAAGAGGATAGGATTTGGTTTGTTAAAAAATTGCTGTTTCTTCGCTTTTTCAATAACGTCCCGGACATCTTTAACTCCTGAGTTTATTGCACTTAGGGTATAAAAAGGACGTTCCAGAGTGTTGGCAATAATTTTTGCTAATGTAGTTTTGCCAACACCCGGAGGTCCCCATAAAATAATTGACTGAATATTTCCGGAGTCAATCATTTTACGTAAAACAGCTTTGCTTCCCACCAGATGTTCCTGTCCGATGAAGTCGTTAAGTGTCCCGGGCCGCAAGCGTTCTGCCAGAGGTTGATTACTGCCCATTATTTATACAAGTTCAAAATGTGAGAGCCGGAGAATCAGATTTCATTATCTATCTCCCACTCTTTGATATCCTCAACCTTTCCTTCCACCTTCTCTTTATACCACTCAAGAGGGTGTGAAGTCGGCCTTTCGATAGGCATTCCGTATACACGGTCGTTAACCAGCGATGCAAGAACACCCAGTGCTCTGGAAACACCGAATAAAACGGTATAAAAAGTATACTCTTTGATACCATAATGATACAACAGTGATCCGCTGAATGCATCTACATTAGGCCATGGATTTTTAATTTTCCTGATTTGTGACAGTATAGGAGGAACTACCTTATAAAGCTGATTAACAATATCTACCAGAGGTTCATCTTTGATATATTTCTCAGCAAACTCCTGCTGTACCGTAAACCTCGGATCAGTTTTTCTCAGAACTGCATGTCCGTAACCGGGAATAACCCGGCCTTCTTCCAGTGTTTTTTTGCAGTATGCAGCTACCTCTTCATCAGTGGGAGTATCTGTATCAAGATCTTCAATCATTTGGAATATCCAGTGGATAACTTCCTGATTGGCAAATCCGTGAAGCGGTCCTGCCAGTCCGGTCATTGCAGCCGCAAATGCGTAGTAAGGATTAGCAAGAGCTGAACCCACAAGGTGAGCTGTATGAGCTGAAACATTTCCCCCTTCATGATCTGCATGTATTACCATGTATAGCCTGAAGAGTCTTCTTATATCCTCAGAATCAAATCCCATCATGTGCGCAAGGTTACCAGCCCAGTCGAGACGGGGATTCGGTTCTATCTGCATATCATTATAGAAATTCCGGCGGTAGATATATGCAGCAATCGGGGGTAACCGGGCGATAAGATTCATGACGTCTTCATATGTTGAATCCCAGAAATATTGTTTATTAACTCCTGCCCTGTATGCCTTTTGGAAGATAGACTCGGTGGCCATGGCGAGTATTGCGGCGCTGAACTGGGTCATCGGCCTTGAGCTTTTGGGCATTGCATCAATAACGTCATAAACATGCTGGGGTACATGGGCTCTTGTGGCAAAGTCTTTGGAGAGGTTCATAACATCCTCATGAGTAGGAATTTCTCCAATAAGCATAAGATAGAAAAGGCCTTCCGGAAGAGGCTCACCATCCTCTTTTATTTTAGGAAGTTTTTCACGCAATTCAGGAATAGAATAACCTTTAAACCTTATACCTTCATTGGGATCAAGTTTTGATGTGTCAGTTACAAGCAGGGGTATACCTTTCATTCCCGACAGAACCTGTCCCAGTGTAATTTCAGCAATGACTTTGTCGGAGTACTCCTTCTTTATTCTTTGGAATTCCTTGGAGCATTTACTTGCTTTTTGGAAAAACCGGTACTTTATATATTCCATCTACTATACTTTTTTAATATTAATTATGCTTATTGAGGTTGTTAAGATAGCAATTTTTTATAAATCAGTTGCCGGTACCTTAATTAATAAGGGTACCGGAAAGTTTTGCATTCAGGTTTTTATCCAGTTCATCCAGAAATTCCATAGTAGTAAGGTAATGTTCTTTTCTGAGATTTTTTCCGTGGATAATCAGGGCCAGATCCTTTGTCATCTTACCAGACTCAACAGTTTCGATGCACGTTTGCTCCAGGGCATTTGAAAAGTTTACCAACTCATTGTTCCCATCCAGTTTACCCCTGAATGCCAATCCGCGTGTCCATGCAAATATTGATGCAATAGGGTTGGTTGAAGTAGGAAGTCCTTTTTCGTGCTGACGGAAATGCCTTGTAACTGTTCCGTGGGCTGCTTCGGCCTCCATTGTTTTGCCATCCGGAGTTATAAGGGTTGATGTCATCAGACCGAGAGATCCGAATCCCTGGGCAACAGTGTCGCTTTGCACATCGCCGTCATAATTTTTGCATGCCCAGACAAAGCCTCCTTCCCATTTAAGCGCGGCAGCTACCATATCATCAATAAGCCTGTGTTCATATGTGATGCCAATTTCCTCAAATTTATCCTTAAACTCATTCTCATAGATTTCCTGGAATATATCTTTAAAACGGCCGTCATATTTCTTAAGAATTGTATTCTTGGTTGACATATATAATGGCCATTTTTTCAGAAGTGCCTGGTTCATGCAGGCATGAGCAAATCCTCTTATTGATTCATCAGTATTATACATGGCCATTGCAATTCCGTCTCCTTCAAAATCATAGACATTATAGGATACCGGTTCACTTCCGTCTTCAGGAGTGAAAGTAATTGTTAGCTTACCTTTACCCTTTGTGACAAAATCAGTCGCTCTGTACTGATCACCGAAAGCATGACGACCGATGCAAATAGGCAGTTTCCATCCCGGTACCAACCGGGGAATATTTTTTATCAGTATCGGTTCACGGAAAACCGTACCTCCCAGTATATTTCTGATAGTTCCGTTTGGTGATTTCCACATGTGTTTCAGCCCAAACTCCTCAACGCGGGTTTCGTCAGGAGTAATTGTGGCACATTTTACCCCGACTCCGTGTATTTGTATGGCATAAGCAGCTTCTTCTGTGATTTTGTCGTTTGTGGCATCCCTGCTTTCTATTGCCAGATCGTAATACTTCAGGTCTATTTCAAGATAAGGCAATATTAATTTTTCTTTAATAAATTGCCAGATTATGCGGGTCATTTCATCACCATCCAGCTCAACTACGGGATTTTTTACAATGATTTTTTGCATAGTGAAATTCTAATTATTTTGTTTTTTGATTAAATTCAATGCAGAGCCGGCCCTGAACCACTCAATCTGTTGCTTATTGTATGTGTGATTCAGCTTAATCAGATCTTCTGAGCCGTCGGAATGTCTGACTTTAAGAGTTATCTGCTTATCAGGTTTAAAATTATCAAGATCAGTAAAATTGAAAATATCGTCTTCTCTGATAAGATCATAATCATTTTCATCATTGAAGGTAAGTGCCAGCATACCCTGCTTTTTTAAATTTGTTTCATGGATGCGGGCAAACGATTTGACAATAACTGCCTTTACTCCAAGATGCCTCGGTTCCATGGCAGCATGCTCCCTCGATGATCCTTCTCCGTAGTTATGATCACCCACAATTACCGTGGGAATTCCCATCTTTTTATAATGTCTCTGCACTTTCGGAACTTCACCGTATTCGCCTGTCAACTGGTTTTTGACTTTATTCGATTCATCATTGAAAGCATTTACAGCCCCTATCAGAAGATTATCGGAGATATTATCGAGATGTCCCCTGAACCGGAGCCACGGACCTGCCATTGAGATATGGTCGGTAGTACATTTTCCTTTGGCTTTGATCAGAAGTCTGGCACCCTCAATATTTTTTCCGTCCCATGGCTCAAAAGGATCAAGCAACTGCAATCTGTTTGAATCCGGGGAAACAGTAACAGTTATTTTTGAGCCATCTTCGGCAGGAGGTTTAAAACCGTTATCAATAACCTGAAATCCTTTTACCGGCAATTCAAATCCGGCAGGAGGGTCCAGTTTTACCTTTTCTCCTTTATCATTGACAAGCATATCTGTAACAGGATTGAAGTCGAGACGACCAGAAACAGCCAGGGCGGTTACCATTTCCGGAGAGGTAACGAAGGCGTGAGTATTGGGATTGCCATCATTTCTTTTTGAGAAATTCCGGTTGAATGAGTGTACTATTGTATTTTTCTCTTTTTTGTCTGCATCATCACGGGCCCACTGACCTATACACGGTCCGCATGCATTGGCAAAAACCCTGCCTCCGATTTTCTCGAAAATTTCGATATACCCGTCTCTTTCGATTGTATAACGTACCTGCTCGGATCCCGGAGTTATTGTGAATTCCGATTTGGCTTTCAGTCCCTTCTCAACCGCCTGCTTTGCAACTGAGGCAGCCCTTGAGATATCTTCGTATGATGAGTTTGTACAACTGCCTATGAGTCCGACCGAAACATCGAGTGGCCAGTCATTTGCTTTGGCTGTCTCTTTCATTTTCGAGACCGGTGTGGCGAGATCAGGTGTAAACGGTCCGTTAATATGCGGTTCCAGTTTTGAAATATCTATCTCAATTAACTGATCATAATATTTTTCCGGATTTTGATATATTTCAGGATCAGGTGTCAGGAATTCATTCATTTGATTGGCCATATCTGCTACTTCGGCCCGGCCGGTGGCTCTGAGGTATCTGTCTATACTCTTATCGTAAGGGAAAATACTGGTTGTCGCTCCGACCTCGGCACCCATATTGCAGATAGTTCCTTTTCCTGTTGCCGAGAGTGATTCAGCTCCTTCTCCAAAATATTCAATTATATAGCCTGTTCCTCCTTTAACGCTCAGAATACCTGCCACTTTCAGAATTATATCTTTTGGCGCCGCCCAGCCGTTTAATTTGCCTGTAAGTTTCACTCCTATAAGCCGGGGCATTTTCAACTCCCACGGCATTCCGGCCATCACGTCCACAGCATCAGCACCGCCTACGCCGATAGCGATCATACCCAATCCGCCTGCATTTGGAGTATGTGAGTCTGTTCCTATCATCATACCTCCCGGAAAGGCATAGTTCTCAAGCACTACCTGATGAATAATTCCCGCACCAGGTCTCCAGAATCCGATTCCGTATTTATTGGAGACTGATTCAAGAAAGTCAAATACCTCTTTATTTGACTTCATTGAGACGCTAAGGTCTTCCTTGCCATTGATGTGTGCCTGTATCAGATGGTCACAGTGCACAGTAGATGGAACTGCAGTTTTATTTTTGCCGGAATTCATAAACTGAAGCAAGGCCATCTGTGCAGTGGCATCCTGCATGGCAACCCTGTCGGGAGCAAAATCAACATAGTCTTTGCCGCGTTCAAAGATATTTGCCGGCTCCCCGTCAAAAAGATGAGCATAGAGTATTTTCTCCGCGTATGTCATTGGTCTTCTGAGAATGCTCTTAGCTCTCTCTGTTTTTCCCGGAAGCTGACTGTAAATTATTTTGATTAAATCCGGATCGAACATTTTATATATTTTTAAATTGAGTTATTAGTCTTCTTTTTTTGCTTTTTATATAAATGAACAGTAAAATACTATAAAAGTTTTAGTTTCTGCAATTATAATATAAGCTATTTATAGAAAATTAATGTCATTTTCACATCCGGAGCACAAGAGTGAAATCTCCCTTCTTCATATTAAAATCCGTATGCAAAATAAAACAGCATGTTCTGCAGTTTACCGTTCCGTTACCCTTTTACAAATATACTGATAAATATGTAATGAAAAGACCAGTGTTACTCTGTCGAATATGAACACCCGGTAATTATTTACCTTGTCATAAATGCTTTTAAAGACCGGGATGTATCTGCACGGAACCATAATATGGTATAAAGTGAGAATATTAACATGCCGACTCTGTACTTAGTTTATGATAATCCCATATATTTGTGTTTTTATAATTAAATCTTCTGTTGTTAGTTAACTGATAAACCTCTCTTTATAATGAGAAAGAATGCAATTATCCTTACCGGTAATTTATTGAAAAAGAGTGACGCAAAAACAGCTCATGGCCTGATAAGAACCAGTTTGCGGTATAATATAGCCGGTATGGTCGACAATGAATATTCCGGACATGATGCCGGAGAACTAATAGAGAACAGACCTGCAAACATACATGTATACTCCTCAGTACAGGATTTTCTGAGTAACTCACCTTCCGGGGCTGAAATTGCCATCGTTGGCATTGCCGTTCCCGGAGGAAAAATACCCGGACATTTGCTTGCTGACATAAAGGAATCAATCAAGGCCGGGATGTCAGTAGTTTCCGGACTGCATGAATATCTTTCCGATATAGATGAACTTAGAAGGCTGGCAGAGGATTACAATGTAACTCTTATTGATATACGCAAGCCCAGACCGAAAAGTGAACTGAAATTCTGGTCAGGAGATATTTTTAAAGTAAATGCTCCCGTGATTGCAGTTCTGGGAACAGACTGTGCAGTTGGCAAAAGAACCACGGCTGTAAAGCTTACTGATGAACTGGTTGGTAAGGGGATTAATGCACAGATGGTATTTACCGGTCAGACGGGATGGCTGCAGGGTCATAAATATGGTTTTATCCTGGATTCAACTTATAACGATTTTATTTCAGGGGAGCTTGAAAATGCTGTAGTGACCTGTTATAATGAGACTAATGCTGATATAATTATTCTTGAGGGACAGTCGTCTCTGTGCAATCCTGCCGGACCGTGTGGTTCCGAATATCTGTTGTCAGCACAGGCTAAAGGAGTTATCCTTCAGCACGATCCCTCCCGGAAATATTACGAGGATCAGGAGAGTAATAGTATTGAGATCTCACTGGATAGAGAGATCGGACTGATTAAATTATATGGTTCGGAGGTGCTGGCAATTACGTTAAATACCGGAAATCTCACTTTTGAAGAGGCATTGGGGTATAAAGAAAAATTTAAGGAGAAATTTAATATTCCTGTTGTGTTGCCGCTTTATGAGGGAGTCGGCGCTATAACAGGGATCGTGGAGAAATATATTAAAAGTTATATGGAGAGATGTATATAAAGAAAATCAATGTATATATGAAAGACCTGGATCTGGTCAGGCCATATACAATTGCCTTTAAAAGAATATCTTCTGTTGAAAATGGTATTGTCGAAATTGAAGCTGACAACGGAATGAGAGGATACGGATCATTTAATCCGAGCTTTGAGGTAGTGGGAGAGACAGTCAGGGATGCTTTAAGGGTATTAAATGAGGAGAATCTCTCTTTTCTGATCCGGAGAGATATCAGGGAACTAAATCTCATTTGTTTCGAAATTCAACAGAAATTCAAAGTGAGTCCCGGAGCGAGGGCAGGATTGGAAATTGCTCTTTATGATCTTTTTTGTCAGTTTTTGGGGATTCCGCTGGTCTCATTTTTAGGAAAGAAGATTGATTCGATGCCTACATCAGTAACCATAGGAATTAAAAATGCTGAAGAGACACTTAGAGAGGCCAAGGAGTATATAGACAGAAGATTCAGAATACTTAAGGTAAAAACCGGTGAGTCGGCAGAGGAGGACGCAGAGAGACTGAAGAAGCTGAGAGAATTTGCGGGCAGCGATATCACTATCATAACTGATGCTAATCAGGGTTATTCCTGTTCTGATCTGAAATTATTTCTTGAAAAAACAGAAGGATTAAATATCAGCTTGATAGAGCAACCCCTTTCTGTTGGTGAGGAGGCTTGTCTGCGGCAAATGCCTGATAATGTAAAAGAGAGATTGGTTGCTGATGAGACTCTTATTACCCCTGCTGATGCGATGCGTCTGGACCGGGAAAAGGAAGCATTCGGCAATTATAACATTAAGCTTATGAAATGCGGAGGTATAAGTGAGGCCTTAAAAATTGCCTGCGTTGCCGGGGTAAATGCGACCGGACTTATGTGGGGCTGTAATGATGAAAGCATAATAAGTATAACCGCAGCACTTCATACAGCATTTGCCTGTAGTAATACGAGGTATATTGATCTGGACGGGAGTCTCGACCTGATAAATGATGTTGTAAAAGGAGGATTTATACTGAAAGACGGGATTATGAGTGTTTCTGAAAAACCCGGTTTGGGCGTTACCTTATTATAGGTTATTTTCAAATTCGATAGTAGCTGGCAAATTTTTACTGTAAGCTAATCCGGATTAGTTTCCCGTATAATCATGAAATAAATATCACTTTTCGTATATTGGTAAGAGAAAATTATTAAACATCAATTGGAGGAATTTAATATGGATAAAAAAATTTCAAGAGGTCAGTTTATCGGGACTTCTGTCGGACTTACAGTATTACCGTCGTTAAAGTTGTTTGGCAGTCAGGTCGACAGATTAATGGAACCTTATGAGGAGACATTCCAAAGAAATGAAAAGATGAAGTCGGATTATGAAACGGCTTTGAACATTCTGAAGCCAACACAGGCACAGCTTGAGCACGGACTTGAACTGCACCGTAATTCGCTTGTGTTCGACACTTACGGTTTTCAGCCCACGGCTGCACCCGACGGGGCAGCTTACGCAGCCGCTATTAATGACAATGCTTCGCAACTTGAGCTGCAGGACCTGCGGGAGGAGATGAGCATGACGCGATATGCAACAAATGAGAGGGAGAGAAAAGAGTTTGAAAATGCATGGAGAGCATCAGGGGTGACATGTGTTTTCCAGAATGCAGGTGAGGAGGGTAATGCTGTTGAGAGGCTTTTGAAACGGCTTGCACGTTTCACTTACTCAACCGACATGATGGGCGATTTTCTCAAAAAGGCGGTCAGGCCGGATGATATTATCAAAGCTAAGGAAGAGAACAGGAGAGTTCTTTATTTCAGCGGTAACAGTGTTCCGCTGCCGCAGGACTGGGTGTCTGTTGAGGAGGAGTTAAGGTTCATCAGAATTTTCTTTCAGTTAGGGATCAGGATGATGCATCTGACCTATAACAGGCGAAATATGATAGGTGACGGATGCGGCGAACCGTCAAACGGAGGATTAAGTGATTTTGGCAGAAGTGTTGTAAAGGAGATGAACAGGACCGGAGTTATTGTCGATATTGCACATTCAGGCTGGCAGACAAGTCTTGAGGCAGCACAAGTATCAGATAAACCTGTAGTGGCAAGTCACAGTTGCGCTGCAACAGTCAATAAGGTAATCCGTTCCAAGCCCGATGAGGTAATCAGGGCTCTTGCTGATTCAGGAGGATATATCGGTATATGCTGTATACCCAGATTTCTTGGAGGAACCGGGGATATTGCGGCTCTGATGAGACATATTGATTATGTAGCTAAAAAGTTTGGTCCCCAGTATGTCACAATAGGAACTGACCATGGATACTCTTCACAATATAATGCAGAAGAGAATAAAATTATATCTCACCTGGCAAGAAGGAGTCCCTCAAGAACAAGATGGGAAGCTCTCTGGCCTCCTGAAGGTGATTTTGAAGCCAAACCGCAGATGCAGTCAAGTATGGCATGGACAAACTGGCCCCTTTTTACTGTGGGTCTTGTTCAGCTTGGCTATTCGGACGACGACATACAAAAGATAATCGGACTCAATGCAATAAGGGTGGCAAAAGCTGTTCAGGTTTAAATTAAATGTTGTATATTTCAAAATCTCTTTTTCTTTTTATAAGCTGTCCGGAGAACAAATTAAAATCTTTTATGAAATGAGATGCATTTACCGCCTTATCTTATTACTGCTGGTTTCAGGAATAATTCCCGGAACAGCAAACGGACAAGTTCCGTCATTGTCACCAGGGAATAACTCTCTGCAGATATCTGTCTTCGATATTGATGCTACTCCTCCTCCGGGAAGCCGGTTGACATATCAGACCATGCTGAAAGCCTGGGACCTGGGACTCCGCGCAAGAGGTGTAGTGCTGACAGGATCCGGATCACCGGTTGTGATGGTTGCAATCGACTGGATTGGTATATCCAACGGGGGTCAGGATGAGTTTAAAAGAGCACTTGCCGATGCTGCCGGGACAACTCCGGAACGTGTGGCTGTGCATACATTACATCAGCATGATGCCCCCATATGTGATTTTACTTCGGAGAAAATTCTGAAAGATGCGGGTGTTGATCCGGGTTGTTTCGAAGGAACATTTGCAAGGGATATTATCTCAAGTCTGCAGGATGCGATCAAAACCTCCATGAAGGAATCCGGAAAGGTTACTCATATCACTCTTGGAGAAGCTCCTGTTTATAAAGTGGCATCAAACAGAAGAATTCTTAATGAGGAGGGAAAGGTGAGAGCTTCAAGAAGCTCCTCATGCAGAGATACTGAACTAATTGCACTTCCGGAAGGTGTTATTGATCCGATGGTTTCTGTTATTGGATTTTGGGAAGATGAAGATCCTGTTGCAGTGATGAGTTTTTATGCTACGCATCCCCAGAGTTATTACCTGACGAAGATTGCAGGCCCGGATTTTCCGGGAGTAGCCAGATTTTACAGGCAACTTGCCCTGCCCGAAGCCTTGCATATTCACTTTAACGGTGCAGGGGGAAATGTAGCCGCAGGAAAATATAACGACGGATCGCCCGAAATGAGAGATGTTCTGGCTCAGCGACTTGCTGACGGTATGAAGCGAGCCTGGGAGAACGGTAAAAAGATGGAAATCACATCGGACCTGGTTGACTGGGAAATTTCACCGGTTTTACTGCCTCCTGCCACTCATGTGGCTGAGATTGAAAAGAGGATAAAAGACGCTGATCTGGCTTTTAATTTTCTTCCTAACAATATGGGAAGATTGTCATGGTACAAAAGAAGACAGGAAGGGAAAATGACAGAGCTGGGCTGCCTTACCCTGGGAGAAGCACGAGTACTGTTTATGCCTGGCGAACTATTTGTTGAATATCAGCTTGCCGCAAAGAAGATGAGACCTGACCTGTTTGTAGCAATGGCTGCCTACGGCGATTACGGTCCTTTTTATATTGGTACCCGTGAGGCATACAGTCAGGGTGGATATGAAATAAATTCCAGTCCGGTTACATCTGAAGTTGAGGATGTCCTGATGAACGGAATGAGAAAACTTTTACATGTAAATGAAGATATGGCAAAGTAGCTTTAAGCTTTTTTAATTTTCAGATTATGGGAAAATATACAATTTTTCAAATAGCTGCTGCAAACATAGCAATCAGGAATTTCCTGATAAAAAGATTTGCTGTGGATTCATCTCTGCGACAAATCACAGTTAAATTGTTGTTTGTCAGTGTTTTGTGTGCGTTTTTCTCTTTTAACCTGTATTCCCAGTCAGATTCCGGAGGTGTTTCCTTTTACTCAACTAATGACAGGAAAGACATATTAATAAAAAATGTTGCCCAATGGGAGCAGCAACGCTGGAAAATTATCGAAAATATGGAAGCCGTAATGGGACCGCTTCCCTCCCGTCAGTATCTGCCTGATTTTGATATCCGGATCACAGAGGAGAAGAGGGAAGAGACCTATACCCGGTATACAATCAGTTTTCTGGCCTGTGAAGAAGAGAGAGTTCCCGCGTATCTCTACATACCATACAGGAAAGGTATTGACGGAAAACTGCCGGCAATGGTTGCTTTGCAACCCACCGGAGATTTGGGAAAAAAAATTGTTGACGGTGAAGGGCTTGCCAACCGTGGTTATGCGAGGGAACTGGCTGAAAGAGGTTATATTATAATTGCACCTGATTATCCCAGCTTCGGGGATTTAAAAGACTATAATTTTGAAACAGACAGGTATCAGTCGGGCACCATGGCAGCCATCTTTTATCACATGCGATGCATAGATCTCCTGATTGCCCGCGGTGATGTTGATCCTGACAGGATCGGAGTTATCGGTCACTCACTTGGCGGTCATAATTCAATGTTTCTGGCTGCATTTGACACCAGATTAAAGGTCATTGTTTCGAGTTGCGGATGGACTCAGTTCGAAAATTACGATATTGGAAAATCCGCAATAGACAGGTATGGAGGCCGGCTGGGTCCGTGGGCACAAGACAGGTATATGCCTCTGATAAGAGATAAATATCAGATGGATGATAAGAAGATACCGTTTAATTTTCATGAAATTGTCGCACTGTTTGCGCCCAGGTCATTTTTTTCCAATTCTCCTCTAAATGACAGTAATTTTGATTATAAGGGGGTTATTACAGGAGTAGCTGAAGCTCAAAAAATTTATGGTTTATTGGGTGCCGGGAGTAATCTTCAGGTGAGATATCCGCAGGCTGAGCACGATTTCCCGGTAAAAGTCAGGAAGGAAGCTTATGAGTTTATTGACAAGGTACTGGATCATTGTCCTAATGAACATTCGGTTGAGTAAATAAACTTTTTATGAAGTCAGCACCTAAATATCTGTCAATTCTGATAATAATTGTCTTCTTTCTGTCAGTCAGTGCTTCTGTTATAATCTTGTTTAAATATAAAGACAGTGTACCTGGCATAAACAGAACTGAAATAACCCCTGAAATGTTTCCCGGTAGTGATACAGAAAAAATCCAGTCGGCCGTTAATGCGGCAAAGGGAACTACAAACAGGGTTGTTATTTCTTCAAAGCGAACAGGCAGGGAGAATGTATGGTTGCTGGATTCTGCCATATTATTGCCCGGCAACATGACTGTAATACTTGAAAATTGCACAATCCAATTGTCTGATCAATGCAGGGACAATATTTTCCGCAGCGATAATATAGGCATTGGTATTACAGATCCTGTATGGAATAATGATATTAGTATTATAGGTGTTGGTGATGCTGTTTTAAAAGGAGCAGATAATCCGAGAGCCACAGGCGACGGAGCCAGAACATTGGTGTCGTCGGTACAAAAAGGCAGGGTGAGCTATGGAAGTGATGCCGGAAAAGAGGGAGTGAAGCAGAAAGGAGACTGGCGAAATATCATGATTTTAATTGGTTATGTTGATGGTTTCAGACTGAAAAACGTAACCATTGAAAATGCTCATGCCTGGGCTGTTAGTTTTGAAAGGACACATAATGCCGATATTTCTGATATAAGATTTAATTGTCCGGATAAACAGATCGTAGATGGCCGTGAGGTATTTATAGCCAACAGAGACGGGATTGATCTTCGTCATGGCTGTAAAAATTTCAGGATTAACAATATCTCAGGTGTTACAGGTGATGATTTCATAGCTTTGTCAATTCTCGGTTTAGATGCTGAAAATCAAGAGGGAGGTACTCTGGCATCAACCATGGTAACATCGCGAAAATGGCATGGTCCGGAAGATGATACTGAGAAAGTTTATATTTCCAATATCCAGTGTCATTCCCTTACCCGTGCCGTGGCAATCAGGGCCAACGGTCAGGCAGGCATTAGTAATGTTTACATAAACGGATTAATATTTGAGGGCGGATATAATGCCCTGTTGGTTGGTGGTAAAGGTTACGGTGAGCCATCTTTTCCGGGAAAGATAAATAATATTTATGGTGTAAATATCATTGGCGATGGCCGTTCGATTATCCATATTGAAGAGGCTATAGCCAATTGCTGTTTTACTAACGGGATTTTCAGGGGTAAAAGCGATGTGACTGTTACGTATAATATTGATGAGAACTTACTTGAGAATGTTATTGTTGAGAATATTATACCTGTAGAATCTGATTGAAATCTGATACATGAACAGGGCAGGTAAGTGGTGAGGTTTTACTGAAAAATAATTGTTTTATCTTTCGATAGTGAAATTTTTAAAATAGGCATTCATATTATTACATATAACTAAATATCAATTTATTATATTCATAAAAAGTGTCCGGAAAGAGTTTTGTGAACTTTTCAGGTCAGACCTAAAATCAGACAATAAATGAACATCAAACTTATGACAAAAAGATACCCTGTTATTTTTCTGTTAGTGATAATACTGCTTTCAGGGTGTGAGAAGGCAAAAGATATAACTGTTACTGATCTCAGAGTGGAGTATCTGCAGAATCCTTTGGGAGTTGACGTTGAAATTCCACGGTTTTCATGGAAACTTCTGTCAGAGAAACGTGATATTTCCCAGCAGGCTTACCAGATTCTGTTAAGTGAGGATATTAACAATTTAAAGCCGGGCAGTGCTTCTGTATGGGATTCCGGCAGATCTGTGTCTGACAAGACAGTAAATATTGAATATAAGGGCCAGCCACTCCAAAGTAACAGGAAATATTTCTGGCAGGTCAGGGTATGGCTCGATGATGTCAATTATGTGGTGAGTGAGCCTTGCCGGTTTCATACAGGTATTCTCGCCGCAAATGAGTGGCAGGCTGGTTGGATTACCACTCCTGAAGAGATTACCCATGAATCGCCAATATTGAGGAAAGAGTTCAGACTTGATAAAAATGTAAGTGAGGCATATGCCTTTGTAAGTGCATGCGGATTTTATGAGTTGTATCTGAATGGAGAACGGGTGGGTGAACATGTAATGGATCCCGGAATTTCAGACTACAGAAAAACTGTTCTGTATTCAACTTATGATGTGACAGACTTACTGAAACGGGGTGATAATATTGCAGCAGCAATGCTGGGTAACGGTGCCTTTAACCAGAGGAATGTCAATGACAGGTTTAGTTGGGGCAGGGAAGATAAGGTGCTTGGAAATCCGGCCTTTTTAATGCAGATCCATATAAAATTCAATAACGGAAGCGAATCTGTTGTTATTACGGATAATTCATGGAAATATTCATGGGGACCTGTAACATTTAATAATTTATACGGTGGAGAGGACTATGATGCAGGACTGGAACAAGCCGGTTGGAAAGAGGCTGGTTTTGATGACAGCAACTGGAAACCTGTGAAAACAGGAACTACTGCCGGAGGAGTTTTGAAATCCCAGTTGATGCCTGCCATAAAAGTCACTGAGACTATTGAACCTGTTACTTCTCTTAATCCGTCACCGGGATATTATCTTTTCGATCTCGGACAAAATATAGCAGGCTGGTGGCAGCTCAGTGTATCGGGAAAAGCAGGTCAGACAATCAGGATACGCGGAGCGGAAACACTGAATGACTCTCTTTTTCCAAAACCACTTGAACCGGGCGACAGGCTCAGTACTAAATTTCCCTATCATTCGCAGGTATGGACAGATTATACACTGAGGGGAGAAGGAACGGAAGTATACGAACCACGTTTTTTTTATACCGGATACAGGTATTTAGAGGTTGTTGTCTCAGATAAAACAGATCCTGATCAGTTGACAGTTGAGGGGAGGGTTGTCAGGTCTGCTCTGGATCGTAACGGCACTTTTGAATCCTCCGATTCCCTTTTGAACAGGATCCATGAAGCAGGTATCTGGTCACAAATGGGCAACACCCACAGTTATCCGACCGACTGTCCGCACAGGGAAAAAGGAGCTTATAACGGCGACGGACAGGTAATTGCCGAAACATCCATGCATGATTTCCATATGGCGGCATTTTATACCAAGTGGCTTGGCGATATGAGAGATTCACAGGAAGAAAACGGCAGAATTCCCAATACCTCCCCCGTACTTGTGGGAGGAATGGGAGGAGGAGTGGCATGGGGAAGTGCCTATATACTTCTTCCCTGGTGGATGTATAATTATTATGATGATATAAGAGTATTACAGGAACACTATCCCACAATGAAGAGGTATCTCCAATATCTCAGGAATCTGGCCACTGCTGATGAAGTACCTGATGAAAAATATATTATCAACAATTTTCTGACATACTGGTACTCTTTGGGTGAGTGGTGCTCACCCGGGCGCAGCGACTGTCCCAATCATCCTGTGGTTAACACATTCTATTTCCTTAATAACAGCCGGCTGATGTCTGAAATAGCCGGATTGCTGGGGCATTCAGAAGATGCAGAGGATTTCAGAGCACTCTCTGATACCATAAAAAAAGAGTTCAATGAAAAGTTTTTTGATTATGAAAAAGCTTTATACGGTACTGAGAAAACATACCAGACCTACCAGTTGCTGGCACTGACAGGAGACATTATTCCCGAAGGTTACCGCGACAAGGTTCTTGAAACTGTTATTGATGATATAAAGATGAGGGATAATCATCTTAATACCGGTATTATCGGAACAAAATACCTGTGGCCTGTTCTTGCTAATGAAGGATATAGCGATCTTGCTTATACCGTAGCCACACAAAGGACATATCCGGGATACGGTTACTGGTTGGATAACGGATCAACCACCCTGCTTGAGAAGTGGTCGGGCGAAAACTCGCACAATCACCAGATGTTCGGCGCTGTAGCAGAATATTTTTATAAATATCTGGGCGGTATCCGTTCACCAATGGAAAACGGAACAGCAAGAGGATATAAGGAAATATATATAAAGCCTGACCTGCCGGAGGGATTAAGCCGGGTAAATGCATCTGTAGAGACTGTTGCCGGCCAGGTAAAATCAAACTGGGAGAAGGCTGACGGATACTTTATCCATAATCTAACTGTTCCTGCCAACACTTCTGCAACTGTGGCACTGACAGTGTCAGATGCTGGTGATATCACAGTCAGTGAAGGTTCCATTGTAATATGGGATAAAGGTACTTTCATAAAAGGTGCAGAAGGAGTTAAGAATATACAGAAAACAGAGGAAGGACTTGAGATAGAGATTGGTTCCGGATATTATAGTTTCAAAGCAGGTCCTGTAAAGTGATTTTCAAGTCAGTTGCAGTTTTTTGATAGAATGAAATGAGTATGCTTGCGCCGTGCAAATCCGTGAGGTGGGGATTTAAAGGCGAACAAATATAAGTTAATGAAACGCCGGAGTCTTAATTGTTCATGTAATTTGGGACAATGCCAACGCATCGGGGAAGGCGGGATATTGTGGTCTGGCCGGGATCTAAGGGCATATCAGAGGCAGAGCGGGGAAACACGGGAACACGGGAGAGCCTGACGTCTCCACACGGGATTATGCGGGCAGAGGTCAACCGCAGGTACAACAGACCAGGTTAATCAGGGAACTTGTTGCTCCTGATCTAATTATGAGAATAGGTGACAGGCATACAGAGGTATTCTAACCGAGGGAAACCGAAGGTAAGGAGAAGGAGAAGGCAGTTTCAGCATCTCATTAGTACCGATAGGAAACCGGGATAAAGTAAAGTATCAGTTTATGAAGAGATTTATTATTATATCATTTACGATTTTTGTTTTTATTGTTAATCAATGTTTTGCACAGGTCAGTGTTACAAATTTAAGATGTGAGTACCTGGATAATCCCATAGGTTTGGATGTCAAGAGTCCGAGGTTTACATGGCAACTGGAATCCGGAAATCATGGAACTTATCAACAGTCTTACAGTCTGATCGTTGGTACAGACGAAAATAGTGTAATTAACGGAGAAGGAAATATCTGGGAATCAGGTGTTATTAATAAAAGCACCATACCTGTTGTTTATGAAGGTCCGGAGTTGAAACCTTTTACCCGGTATTTCTGGAGTGTCCGGGTGAAGGACAAGATTGGCAATTGGACAGGATGGTCACCTCCTGCCTTTTTTGAGACAGGCATGAGAGATCAGGATAATTGGAAAGGGAAGTGGATAACTGACACACACGATTATAATCTGAAGCCGGCTCCATATTTCAGGAAAGTCTTTGACATAGATAAAGATATATCAGGCGCCAGGGTTTATATAGCTGTAGCAGGTCTTTATGAACTTTATATTAACGGAGAAAGAATTGGTGACCACAGGCTCGATCCTGCTTATACCCGCTTCGATCGTCGTAACCTGTATGTTACGTATGACATTACCGGTAACCTTGTTGCCGGAGAAAATGTGGTCGGAGTCATCCTGGGCAACGGTTGGTATAATCATCAGTCGACCGCAGTGTGGTACTTCGACAAAGCCCCGTGGCGGGCAAGACCAAAGTTTTGCATGGACCTAAAGGTAACCTTCACAGATGGAACAGAGCAAACAGTATGTACCGGTCAGGACTGGCAAACGTCTTTAAGTCCCGTGATATTTAACAGTATTTATACCGCTGAACATTACGATGCCAGGCTGGAGCAGCCGGACTGGAACCTTCCCGGATTCGATGGAGGAGGGTGGAAGAGTGCCGTTGCCACCGGTGCCCCTTCACAATTAATAACTTCCCAGGCAATGCATCCTATTCGTAATAACCTTGAATTAACGGCAGTGAAGATGACAATGCCTGACGACAGCACCCGGGTGTTTGATTTCGGGAGGAATATTTCAGGAGTGATATCTGTAAAAGCCGGCGGACAGGAGGGTACGGTTTTAAGGTTAAAGCATGCCGAGCGACTGGATAGTGCCGGTTATGCTGATATGTCAAATATAGATGTTCACTACCGGCCGACAGACGATTCTGATCCGTTCCAGACAGACATCTTTATACTCAGCGGCAGGGAAGAAGATACCTTCATGCCAAGGTTCAACTATAAAGGATTTCAATATGTTGAGGTTACATCTGATAAGCCTGTTGAGTTAAACGAAGAGAGCATCAGGGCATATTTTATGCACAGTGATGTTCCTGTCTCCGGAAATATCAGCTCCTCAAACTTAACCTTAAATAAAATATGGCAGGCTTCAAACGCATCCTATCTCTCCAATCTTTTTGGCTACCCGACTGATTGTCCACAAAGAGAAAAGAACGGCTGGACAGGCGATGCCCATATAGCCATTGAGACCGGTTTATATAACTTTGACGGCATTACTTTATACGAAAAATGGCTTGCTGATCACCGTGACGAACAGCAGTCGAACGGTGTTTTACCTGCCATAATTCCGTCGAACGGCTGGGGTTATCATTGGGCTAACGGGCCCGACTGGACCAGTACAATTGCAATCATACCATGGAATATATACCTTTTTTACGGGGATTCCCGCTTGCTGGAACTATGTTATGATAATATCAGGAGATATGTAGATTATATTGACATGATAAGTCCTTCGGGTCTTACCGACTGGGGACTGGGTGACTGGGTGCCTGTTAAATCGGTTGCACCTAAAGAATTTACTTCATCCGCTTATTTTTATGTTGATGCTGTTATCCTTTCAAAAGCTGCCAAAATACTGGGCCGACATGCAGATCATGAAAAATATGCCCTTCTTGCAACAAAAATTAAAGACGCCATTAATAATAAATACTTTAACAAAGAGACATGTATATATGGCAGCGGTCTGCAGACTGAAATGAGCGTTGCATTACACCGGGGACTGGTACCTTCAGAATTTATTCCCGGTGTGGCTGAGAATCTTGCAAAGCGTGTTGAAGCTGATAATAAGCATATTGATGTCGGTTTGCTGGGAACAAAAGCTATCCTTAATGCACTCAGTGAAAACGGTTATGCAGATCTGGTTTATGAAGTTGCTTCACAGGAGACCTTTCCCTCATGGGGCTGGTGGATAGTTAACGGAGCAACCACATTTTATGAAAACTGGCCGCTGGATGCAGGCAGGGATATCTCGATGAACCATATTATGTTTGGAGAGATAAATGCCTGGTATTACAAGGCTCTCGGCGGAATATTCCCCGATGAGGAACAGCCGGGATTTAAGAATGTAATATTAAAACCTCATTTTGTTGAAGGGCTCAACCACTTTGAAGCAGCTCATGACGGTCCATATGGTAAGATTGTTTCTTCATGGAAGAGAAGAGGATATGAAATACTTTACAGGGTAACAATTCCTGCAAACAGTTCAGCATTGCTGTATCTGGATAATTTTACAATTGCAGAGGAAAAGGGGAGGCCGCTGACCGGTAACAAATTTTTGGAAATCATAAAAAGAGATAAAAATTCCCTGGTACTTAAACTTCAGTCAGGTACTTATGAATTTAGCCTGAGATAAATCAAAATTATCAAATGATCATCATTTATGTTTATTTGTGATGCGCCCGTTAATTTTGTTACGTCCAGTCCGGATCACATGAGATAACTTAGTATGCTATTATAGTTATGGGATTAACCTTGTCCTGATGTTTGATAAATACATAATATAACTGTTCCTTTGTAAAATTCATCAACTCTTCTTATTCCTGTTTTCGTCGCCGGGACACCCAAATTAAAAATCAAATAATTTAACGAGGTATTTATATTCCTCTGTCAACACTATTGCAGGTATTCCTGCAAACCTAATGTGAGAAGACCTTTTTTGAAAACCTATCCTGGAAGCACTTTTTGTAACAGTTTGCAGTATTCAGTCTTTAGTCAGCAGTTTACAGTTTGCAGTATTCAGTGTTCAGTTTTCAGTATCCAGTATCAAGTTTGCTTGTTACAGTTTCCAGTGTGCATTGTGCGGTGTACATTTTGTAGTTTCCAGTTTCCGGTATAGATATTATTAAAGATTGGTCACTACAAACATCCGTTTATAAATCAGCGAACATTGACCTGTGACCTCTATTTTATCAGCAGTGTCAGAAAATAAATAAAGATCATTGAAGAGACGCCCTGTATCAGCGATGCCATTGTATGGGTTTTATAACCTGTTTTCACATCCATTCCCGAGAACTGTGTGACAACCCAAAAGTAGCTGTCATTGGCATGGGAGATTGTCATTGCTCCGGCACCTGTAGCCATAACTGCGAGCACCTTTCCATATAATGAATCGAGGCCGATGCCCGGCAGCAGCGGCGCAATAAGGGCAGAGGTAGTTACGAGAGCAACCGTTGAGGAGCCCTGGGCAGTTTTGAAGGCAGCAGCTATGATAAACGGGAGAAAAATCCCCAGTTCATAATCTGCCAGCATATTACCGATAGTGACTCCAATCCGGGTTTCTTTAAGTATTGTGCCGAATGCTCCTCCCGCACCGGTGATAAGAAGAATAGGAGCTGCAGATGAAATTCCGCTTCCTATCCATCCCGTTAGTGTATCCTTGTTGAAAACAGGAAACAGCATCAAAGAGAGCAAAAATCCAATGAACAGTGCATTAACAGGCTCTCCTGTAAATTCCAAAACCGTAAAAATCCATCCGTCACCCAGAGGCATGGTGGGATAAGCTGCAACAGACCTTAACGCTATCAATATAATAGGCACTAAAATAGGGAGAAGTGATTTTGTTGATGAAGGCAGTTTAATATTTTGATATGTCTCTTCGTTTAGCTGTTCAGTATCTTCGGAGGTAGTATATTTTTTCCCCGAATATGATGCCCATAACCACCCGGTGAACATGGCGAACAATGCCACAACTAGTCCGAACAGGATTACAATTCCCAACTGGTCGTTCAGACCCAGGTTACCTGCTGCAGCTATCGGTCCGGGAGTCGGCGGAACAAAAGTATGAGTCGCATAGAGTCCGGTTGCCAAAGCAATAGAGAGGGCTACCGAAGGTTTCCCTGTCTTATGTACCAGGGATCTTTTAAGGGATGAGAGGATAACAAATGCTGAATCGCAAAAAACAGGTATTGAAACTATATACCCGATAATTGACATTGCCAGTCCGGGAAACCTTTTCCCGACAATTTTCAGAACAATCTCAGCAAGCTTTATTGCAGCATTTGATTTTTCAAGAATAGTACCAATAATTGTTCCAAGGACTATGACAATTCCGATATAAGCCATTATGCTTCCAAAGCCGTCAGCAATAGTTGTTGCTATTTTATTAAGAGGCAGACCTGCCAGGGAACCTGCAATATAGGAGGCCAGTAAAAGAACGATAAAAGGGTGCAGTTTCAGACGAGTTGTTCCGAGAATAATAAAAAGAACAGATATCAGTAAGACGATAATCAGCCAGAGTCCTTCAAACATTTTTATTAAATTTATAAGGATTAGTATTTATTAATGATTTTATGAAAAGATTTGCCATAGTGTACGTTAAAAGATTTGCAGGATAAATGCTATACCGGGAATAAACTGTATTCATGAAGCATATTTTGATTATAGTAATGGTTTCTCTATTTTTCAGCGACTAATTTACAAAAATATTAGTTGGGTGGATATTTACATAGAATAATGAGAATTATCTCTGCCGGTATATCGGGGTTCTCAAATTTTTAATTAATTTATTTACAAATAATTATAAAATTTTAAACGAATGAAATTGAGCAGGAAAGATTTGAAAAGGATTGATTTTAAAATATATGGCGAAGAGAGTATTGACCGTGAGACTCTCGAACAGATGGAAAATGCCATGAAACTTCCTGTTTCTGTAAAAGGAGCTTTGATGGCAGATGCACATGTCGGCTATGGTTTTCCCATCGGGGGAGTGGTTGCAGCTTATAATGCAGTAATACCTTATGGAGTAGGAATGGACATAGGTTGCAGAATGTGCATGTCGGTATATCCTTCTTCTCCCGGTAAGATTGAGAAGGAACGTGAATTGATCATCAACGCATTGCTTAATGAGACAAGATTCGGGCTCTCTGAATTTAAAGATATCGGTGAGCATGAAATAGTGGAAAGGAAAGAGTTTAAGGAGATACCTTTTCTGCGCACGCTTTATGACAAATTTGTAAAACAGTTAGGCAGTTCGGGACACGGTAACCATTTCGTCGATATAGGATTTGTGGAAATTGAAAAGAAATCAGAGCTGATCAATCTCGTTCCGGGAAAGTATTTTGCAGTTTTGAGTCATTCAGGTTCCAGAAATTTTGGCGCTGAAGTATGCAGGCACTATACAAATATTGCCAAAGCAAAACTGGGGCTCAAAGGTGAGGCAGGACGGCTTGCATGGCTTGAATTAAATTCAGAAGAGGGTCAGGAGTACTGGGCAGCAATGCAACTGGCAGGAGATTATTCTCATGCAAATCACCGGATAATTCATCAGAGGCTTTCAGGTGCATTTGGAGAGAAACCTCTGACCATAATAGAGAATCACCATAATTTTGCATGGAAGGAGACTTTAGATACTGGGGAGGAGATTATTATTCACCGCAAAGGTGCAACACCTGCAGGTAAAAATGATGTGGGAATTATTCCCGGAACAATGTCATCTCCTGCCTTCATTGTCAGAGGCAGGGGAAATGAAGATTCGCTTAATTCGGCCTCACATGGAGCCGGTCGTGTAATGTCGCGCAGACAGGCAAAAAAAACATTCAGCGAAAAGTGGTTAATAAAACATCTGGAAGAAAAGGGTATTCATCTTATCGGGGGAAGTACGGAAGAGTCTCCGCTCGCATATAAAGATATTAATGAAGTTATGAGGTACCAGAAAGATCTGGTTGAGGAGCTGGGAATTTTTTATCCCAGGATTGTCAGGATGGAATAAACAAAGACATATAATTATCCAATCAGGAAAACTGCGGGTCGCTTATGGAGATCAGGCGTAACCCTTTTCCATTCATCAATAGTTTTTGTAGCGATAAACTCATCCTCTCCGGTAATTCCGGCAGCGATGCAAAGAAGTGTCACCGGAGAGCATGAAGCTAAAATGTCAGCTAATAAAGCATTATTCCTGTAAGGTGTTTCAATGAATATTTGAGTTTGTTTCACTTTGAAAGCCCTCCTTTCCAATTCAGTAATAGCTTTGATCCGTTCTTTCCTGTTTACCGGGAGATACCCGTTAAATGCAAAATTTTGTCCGTTGAGTCCTGAAGCCATCAGAGCCATTAATATGGATGAAGGACCAACCAGCGGTACAACCTGATATCCTTTTTGATGGGCAATTTTAACGATCTCTGCACCCGGATCAGCAACTCCGGGAGAACCAGCCTCTGAGATTACGGCAACATCCATACCCTGCTCAACAGGAACCAGGAACTTCGTTATCTCTGTCGGATCGGTGTGTTTATTCAGCTCGAAAAATGTGAGTTTGTCAATATCTGTTTCACTGTTCACCTTTTTAATAAAACGTCTGGCAGTTCTGATATTTTCCACAACATAGAAGCTGGTATTACCCAATATATTTTTTACATTATAAGGGAGAACACTTTGCCAGTTGCAATCACTGATTAAATTAGGAACAAGAAATAACCGCGCCATTATATAAATTTTCTGTAAAATTACTTATTATCACGATTGCATACCAGCTTTTATTAATTTTGTGGGATGGTTGATGAAAATAAATTATTAACAGAAGTTACATTCCTTGGTACAGGGACTTCGCAGGGAATTCCCGTTATTGGCTGTAATTGTCCGGTTTGCAGATCATCTGATGAAAAGGACAAGAGACTCAGAGCATCACTTCTGATCAGGATAAAAGGGATGAATTTTGTAATCGATGCCGGTCCCGATTTCAGGCAGCAGATGCTGAGGGAGAATATCGGGACTCTGCAGGCGATTCTTATTACACACGAACATGTTGATCATATTTTAGGACTTGATGATATCAGGTCATTCAACTGGATACAAAAACATCCTACTGACGTCTACGCTGAAGAACGCGTACAAAAGGCAATCAGGCGCACTTTTAATTATGTCTTTTCTGAAAAAAAGTATCCCGGTATACCACGAATTAACCTTCAAACCATCGATGAAAACAAGTTTTTTGTCAATGATGTTGCCTTTCTGCCGGTTCGTTGTTTCCATCACGAACTTCCTGTGCTTGGATTCAGGGTAAATGACATAACCTATATAACTGATGCCAATATGATTCCGGGTAAGGAGTTAAAAAAAATTAAGGGAACCCGTATTTTGATAATAAATGCCCTTAGAAAAGAGAAGCATATTTCACATTTTAGTCTTGATGAGGCAATTGACATCATACAGACAGTTAAACCTGAGAGAGCCTATCTTATCCATACAAGTCATAGTATGGGTAAACACGAAGATATTCAGCGAATTTTGCCGGAGAATATTTTCATGGCTTACGATGGACTGACAATAAGTATTAATAAAGCTGATTAATTTTACATTATTTCAATAATATTAAAAAAAATCAAATATTTTGCAATAATTACCTATTGTTTTGCTGCAAATTTCTAAAATAATTATATGTTTGCGAACCTTATTACAAAAAATGGTATTATGAAGTTAGTTGTTCCAAAAAATTACAAATCGACTTTAGATGTATGTCAGACAGAGCAGGCGATAAAGCTTATCAAAGATTTTTTTCAGTTAAATCTGGCAGCTGAGTTGAGATTACGCAGGGTAACCGCCCCTCTGTTTGTTAAAAAAGGAACCGGAATAAACGACGATTTGAATGGAATTGAGCGCCCGGTATCATTTAACATTAAAGAGATGGGGGAGGAGGTAGCCGAGATAGTGCAGTCTCTGGCAAAATGGAAAAGGCTTGCACTTGCAGACCTTGCCATTGAGGAAGGTTTTGGAATTTACACTGATATGAATGCAATAAGGCCCGATGAAGAACTGACAAACATACATTCTCTTTATGTAGACCAATGGGATTGGGAGATGGTTATTTCAAAAGAGAATCGCAACCTTGATTTTCTTAAGAAGGTTGTCAGTAAAATATACTCTGTTTTAGTGCGCACTGAATTTTATGTTTACAGTAATTATCCTGAAATACAACCCCGTTTACCTGAAGATATTACATTTATTCATGCAGAAGAGCTGGCAGAGTTATATCCGGATCTGACACCTGTGGAACGTGAAACAGTCGCAGCAAAAAAATACGGTGCTGTTTTTGTAATTGGAATAGGAGGGGAGATGCCCAATGGTGAGATCCATGATGGACGAGCTCCCGATTATGACGACTGGACATCCCCGACAGTTAATGGATACAAAGGATTGAACGGGGATATTATTTTATGGAATGATATTTTGGACAGAGCCTTTGAGATTTCCTCCATGGGAATCCGCGTTGATGAAACGTCCCTCCGGGAGCAGTTAGTCATCAGGGGGCAGGAGGAGAGAAAAGAGCTTTACTGGCATAAAAAACTTCTGAACGGGGAACTGCCGCTGACAATAGGAGGAGGAATAGGTCAGTCACGTCTATGTATGTTTTTCTTAAAAAAAGCCCATATCGGTGAAATACAATCCAGTATATGGCCAGATGCAATGATTGAGACCTGCCGGCAAAATGATATTCACCTGTTGTGACGTTTTACTTTTTCAGCAGTAATTATTTATGTAAAAGAATCCGCTATCTTCAGGAATTGGTGTACGTTTTGAACAAGATCAGGTGTCCGTTTTGGTCAGGATTTTGCATCCTATACTGCATCTAATGATTATTTACTGATTAACGTTTTAATGCTGCGGCAGTTAATATAAGTTGATGGAAGTATTACTTAGCTCTGATTTTCAACCTATAACACAATAAGAATATTACCGGAACATTACGGCTTGATAAATTTTTCAGGTATATATCAAGCACCCTTTATATTAATCAATGATAAGATATAGTAAATGAAGAAGCTATTTTTTGAATCACAGATACTCTAAACCGGATCAAAATTTATATATTTGCAGCGCAAAATAACAAGGCCGCCCCGGTAGCTCAGCTGGATAGAGCAACTGCCTTCTAAGCAGTAGGTCATGGGTTCGAATCCCGTCCGGGGTACAAAGATATAAACACCTGAAACCCTGTCAAAAGCCTGATTTGACAGGGTTTTTTGATGCCTTTTTAAAATTTTTCATATCTGTTATTTGTCGGTTTTAATCGATATTTCCTACATTTATAGGAAAATAGTCCAGGAAAGTCAATCATGGCCAACCTGAAGAAATAATACAGCTGGATGAATATTGCATTACATGTAACTCTTTAGTATTAATCATAAGAATTCTTCGGGGCACTGCCCGGGGTAGTTCATTTTTTGAAAAACTGTGAAAATATGGATCATGTAGTTTATCTTGACGCAAAGTCAAACGAGTATGAAAAATTATCAGAAGGAAGCAAAACGATGATAATAAGAGGAGCAACAGGCAGAAAACTTCCTTATGGCAGGGTAAATAAAAGTGATGTTTTATATTTCATCAATAACAACGCCGAAGGTGTTATAAAAGCCAGGGCCCTTGTAGCTTCAGTTTATAATTCAGAAAAATTGAATACTGAAGAATCCATTGATTTGGTGAGAAAAAATCAGGAAAAGCTTTTTTTATCGGAAAAGCAATTTCAAAAATGGGCCGGAAAAAGATATTTAGTCCTTATAGAAATTGAAGAATTTTGCGAAGTTGATAGTTTCCAAATAGATAAAAGTGATTATGGAAATATGGATGATTGGTTACCAGTTGGAAATATTGACAATGTAAAACTAAATTTCCGGAGACTATGAAGACCATTAAATCTAAGAAGATTCTAAAAATTATACTGTATTTTGTGAGTACTATCGCTGTGATTTTTGTTCTTGCTATAATAACACTTTGGGTTAAAAGTCCCGGAATCACAGAAACTATAACCGATTCTGATGGCAACATTGTTGAAGGCAGTATTTCAGCGATCGAAAAGGTTACCCTCGACGGACAAGATCAGTACATAATTATCCGGGGAGTTGACAAAACCAAGCCAATTATGCTGTTCCTGCATGGCGGACCAGGTAGTCCGGAGGTAGCCTTTATAAAACATTACAATCCTGATATTGAGAATGATTACGTAATGGTTTACTGGGAGCAAAGGGGAGCCGGTAAGTCATTCTCAAAAAGCATCCCCCCCGGAGACTATGATCCTTCAGCAAATGGTTTCCGACACCCGTCTGCTAAGTGAGTATCTTGCAAATGGTTTTAATCATTCATCCAGATAATTTAAGTGTGTCTAATTGACTATTTTGCTCTTCTTGTTTTCTCACTAATCAGGTTGATATGTTTTTCAACCAGAGGAAATGCAGGAACAGTCATTCCGTGTCCATAGCCGTCAAATTCATATAATATTGTTTCTTTATGACCATTCAGTCTCATCATTCTTAAAAGATAAGC
>ENA-OSEO01000599-OSEO01000599.1-sediment-metagenome-genome-assembly--contig:-NODE-599-length-88271-cov-11.037009_pt1 | contig 88271 bp, 97 predicted proteins | sample MGYA00237883_ERZ534232 | MGnify/ENA metagenome assembly ERZ534232
GAAAGAAATTGATTATTCATGTATTCTATGAAAATATCTTTTCATAATGATAGCATATTGAAACTATATTTTCATAACAGCACATACTTCTTCTCGCTAGAAACAAAGATGATCACTGAACTATGGAAGCTTGGATCTTGATCTTGATCCTCCACTTTTAGAGATTCAGTCTGATTGATTTGATATGTTGAAGATCCATTGGAGTAATTTGGAGGCGTAATACATCATAGTTAAATCTACTCAAGAGGGTGTTATTCTATGTAACAGCGCAGATGATAGAATATAGTTACATTAATTAGGAGCTGGGTTATAAACAACTGAGATGGATGGCCATGATGTCTTGACTCACAAATGCATGGATATGGAAAAAGCCTTTCTATCTGAGGAAGTCGAGATTAAACCGTACTGCTATCGGGCTTATGATCAGGGTCCGTACAATAGCTCTAAGGATGGTTTTGAAGATTACCTCGGAAGGCCGTACCTCTCACGTTCAGATGAGGAGCTGTACTTACCCTTTTTCGACAATAAGCTTCCAAGAAGTGGTAGAGCTCCCGCATGGCAGATTCTGACAGTTTATTCATATGAGCCCGACTTTGGCATGGATGAAGGCTTAAGTCTTTCACCTTTACAGAGATTCATGGGGGGAAGTGGAACTTGGCGTCATGAGGAGTTTCATATTCTTCTCCGATTCGGTGAAGTGATAGATAGATTTCTACACTTCGACCGTTTGAGTATGCTGGCCAATGAGAAGAGAGATAGATATTGGGTTCTAAGATTCGCTGCCAGGGCTCTCCACTATCTTGAGGACTGCGGAACACCTTATCACACCTCTCCCGGCTCTCCCGTCGAAATTTTCAAGATACCCTTTCTGTACAGGAAGCAGTTCAAGAAAATCAGCTTCTATCACAAATTTCACGACAGATATCTGGGCTACCGATTGTGGAGAGGCTACAAACCTTTTTTGGAGGAGATAGAGGGGACTGAGGTCGGCATCTTCGATGGACTCGAAAAAATGGCGGAGACAATTAGAAGGAGAGCCCTCAATCTTCTGCCCGAGGTGGAACTGTCTGTGAAAAGACTTATCGGCGGCAATTCCTTCGAGAATCCATCGCCAGAGTTGTCAAAGGAGTATTATGACAAACTCGTCAGTTCCCAGGATACCCGTAGACTGGATGAAGTAAGCTGCAAGGTACTTCGTAATCTCTCTTCGGGAGTGAAGTTTTACCTGAATAGGCTGGAAAGAAGGCTTAACTGAAAGTCGCTTGGAACTTCCTTATCACTGGAAAAGCCGCCTGGATTACTCGGTGAATTGAAACCCCTCTTTGAAAAGCTCAAGGCAGGCTTCGACGACTCTGCGATCGTAGAACTTTCCAGAGTTTTGCCGTATTTCATCCAGTGCCGCCTCTATTCCAAGAGATGCTCTATAAGGTCTGTGAGAAGACATTGCCTCAACTACATCGGCAACGGTGATTATTCGAGCTTCAATTCTGATTTCCTCTCCCTTCAGCCCATTTGGGTATCCGGAGCCATCAAGTCTTTCATGGTGCTGGACCACAATATCCGCTATTGGCCAAGGGAAATAAACTCCCTTCAATATGTTGTAACCCTTACTGGAATGCTCTTTGACAAGGTCGTACTCAAGATCGTTCAATTTCACTGGCTTTGTCAGTATCTCGGAAGGTACTGCACTCTTTCCAATGTCATGAAGTAAACCCGCAACTCTAATCGATTCAATAATGTCCTTGTGAACTTCGGTATCGGGGAAGAGCTTGCGAGCGATGGCGGTTGAAAGTTCGCTGACACGTTTCTGGTGCCCCGAAGTGTAAGGATCTCTGGTTTCAACAAGGTATGAAAGGGTGTTTATCAATGATTCGAGGCTTCTCTGGATCGACTCTTCTGCCTTCTTTCTTTCAGTTATGTCTAGCACGATTGCGACGAACACATGCTCAAACTCGTCTTCATGAAGCTGAAGCCTCACTTCTACTGGGTAAGATGTCCCATCTTTTCTGACATGTATACTTTCGAAAATCTCATAACTCTTAGGGTCTCGTTTCAGTCTGTTCAAAATTCCCTCAAAATAGTCTCTCTCTATCCCGAGCTTCAAATCTAGTGGAGTCATGGTTCTCAACTCTTCAAGTGTGTATCCAGAATTCTCAATTGCCCCCCTGTTTGCCTGAAGAAATCGCATCGAGTCTGGATCGAAGACATAGAGTTCGTTTATTGAGAGATCTATAGCTTTCCCAAGTCTTGTTAGGGCGATTTCAGCCATTCTCCTGCTTGTTATGTCCAGGGCAATTGCGCCGATCATAGGTTTCTCTCCTTCGGAGGGCATGGAAAATTTCTGCACATATAGGACTCTTTCCAGGCCGTCTTCAGCCATAATCCTTTCTTCTCGCATTATCTGTTCGCCACTTTGAGTTCGTTGGTCATCTTCAAGGATATCTCTGCCTAGCTTCCCAGGATAGTTTTCCTCTGGATCTTTTCCAATCCAACTTTCCTTGAATCCGAACATCTTGCTAGCAAAATCGTTGAAGTATGTCATTCTTAAGTTGCTGTCCGAAATGAATACTGCCCCAGGCAGCCTATCCATAAATGAAGAGAACCTCTTCTCCAGGAGTCGTTCACTCTTCTCGAGTTTGATTTTATGGATTGCATACGAGATATCGTCGACAATTTCAGAGAAAAGATCTCTTTCCTCCTTTGAAAGGTATAAGTTCTCCTTAATGACAACTGCCATAGCTCCCATGCAGTTGCTATCAACTCTTAAGCCTTTTGCAAAGACTGCGAGATCGTCTGAGTCACCAACTGTAAGGCACCGCTCTCGGTATTCCTTTCCTCCCACCGAAATTACCCCTTTCTTTTCCATTGCCTCTCTTAGTATGGGAGGAATCTCTCCTGATTCGAAAGAGGACTCGATTTCCAGTAACTGAGATCTGCTAAACCCTGACGCGTGCCAGCTTGTCACATTTCCTTCTTCAGTTAGGGCCAACAGACATCGCCCGAAACCTCTCGAACCGGTCATTAACTCAGCGGTTTTCTTGATGAGCTCGTCAACGTCTTTTTCATTGACAATCAGGCGATTCACCTTTCTTATCGAATTAAGAACATTGCTTTGATGCTCAAGTTGAGCTTCAAGCCTCATTGATGATATGCCGTATGAAATATCCTCCGCAAGCTCTTCAAGAAGCTGCACTTCCTCGCTATCAAAAGCCTCTTCGTCTTCGGAATAAATCACAAGTCCGCCAATTATCTCCGCTCCAATGACCAGGGGAATAGCAACAGAAGATTTCAATCCATACTTCAGTATAGTATCTTTCCAGGGAAGATAGTTGGAAGAAGAATCGATATCTCTTGAGATAACCGTCTTTCCAGTTTTAACTGCTCTTCCTATTGCGCTTCTGCTCAGTTTGCTATCGTCCCAGGTAACCGCAACTTCTAATGGGTATCCTTTGGCCTTGCCGCTCATAGCTGCTGGAACCAGTCTTCTTTGATCGGGTTTCTTGGAGGCAACCCAGACAAGAGGGTAATCTCCAACTTCAACGGCTATGTCGCACAAATTGTCCAGCAGAGACACTTCGTTCTTGGCATGGACCAATGATTCATTTGCTTTGTACATCAATAGAAGCATCCTGTTTAGCTTCTCAAGCTTGATCTCGTTTGCCAGGCGTCTCGTGATGTTTGAATGCGTGCCCACCATTCGAAGCGGTCTGCCGCTCTTACTACGTGCAACCACCTTTCCCCTGTCAAGAATCCATACAACAGAACCGTCACTGGCAAACATTCTGTGTTCTGTTTCATAGTAGGGAATCTCGCCCTCAAGACACTTTTCCAGTAGAGCACGGACTCTCCCCAAGTCATCAGGATGGACCCTCTTTTCCCATTCTTCAACTCGATCTGATACTTGGTCATCAGAGAGGCCAAGCATGTCCTTCCACCGCTTCGAAAAAAAGGCTTCACCGGTTTCAATATTCCAGTCCCAAATGCCTTCCCCAGAAGCTTCAACAGCAAATGAAAATCTTTCTAGATTCTCCCTAAATATTTGACTAGTAGAGATCTTTTCAAGGGAATTTGATAGACCGACCGCCACTGCGCAGAGAAGTTTTCTCTCTTCATCAAGAAATGGTTCTCCGGGAAATTTAACCTGGTCTGAGAGGGAGACTCCGATTTCCCCTACCGTTCTTCCATCCACAATCAGGTCCGAAAAGATGGTGCGACTCTCATGCCAGGTATCCTTCGAAGAGCATTGTCGCCCATCAATCACGATTCTTACGGTAACAAGATCGGGATATCTGAATCCTCCTGCAAGCTGATCCAAAACCAGTCGAACAGCTTCATCTGAATTAGTGGCCTTGTGAAGGGACTTGTAGATTTTGTAGAGACAATCAAGTTCTTTAATCCTCTCTTGAAGGGCAAGAACTGATTCTTCTGAAATGTCGCTACCTTTTTCTTTCCTCACTTAGACGCCTCTCTCCGCGGGAGTATAGAATCATTCTAGCATTAAAGAATACGGTTGCAAGCCCATGTTTTGACTATAAAAAGCCGTTCCGAAAGAGAACGGAACGGCAGGAGCTTACTTTATTTTGGTGTTTTCCTTAGGAAAGACCCATCATTTCGACCTTGAATATGTTATCGAGGTCTTGGGACATTTTTCCTTGCACTTCAGGCATACTAAGCACTCTGAAGTGTCTATCTTCATACCATCATCCTCTTTTTCAATCGCACTTACAGGGCAAACTCTTTGACAGATCCCACAGGAAACGCATGATGTTTTTTCGACTCTCATTCCAAAGAGCGGGTTTCTTGAGAATATTGATAGAAGTGTTCCGAAGGGACATATATATCTGTGCCAGAATTCCTCTTCGAATACCAGAGTAACTAAGACTGAGAAAGCGGTGATGTACAGAAGCAGGTTCATCCTGATTTTAAAAGCCTTAACGGCTACCATGAGCATGACGAAGAGCACCAGTACAGTCCACCTAAATATGTTGTTCTTGAATACTGCGGGTGTTTTGAGTCTCTTAATCTTCAGTTTAGAGTACAACCAGTTGATGGGTCTGAATAATGTCTCCATTGGACATATCCATCCGCAATAGACTCTTCCCAGAAAAATAGCTCCTAAGAGACCGATTCCGAATATCAGGAACCACCTCTGTAAATCCTTGTTTCTCAACAAGAATAAGAAGAGTGCAAGAAAAATTATCTCCACTATTACTCTGAGAGTTGTGGCTTTTTTGTTTGACATAGTAATCTCTCCCTTCGATCAAAGTCTATAGCATTGGAGAGATCAAGTCCGTGACATCTATCACGAATTTCTCTATTGACTAAGATCCTGATTGTTTTTCTGGTATATTCTTCTCTATAGGTCTGAATACTGGTGGTGATTCTTTGAAGAAGATCGACGGAAGTGAATGGAAGAGACTCCTTCCTTTTCTGTACAGAAGAAAGGAGCTGAACATGTTCATAATAGGAGATATTGAGAATACAAGTCCAGATTCAAAGCATTTGGAAATCTTCCTTGAAGGAAACTTCGAACGCCCTGACGGGATCCTACTTCGGTACTACAAATTCTTCGTTCTTGCAGATACTGATAGAACGGATTTCAAAGAAGCAGCCGAAATCATAAGGAGGTACAAGAGGGCAATGATGTTGAGTGGTACAGTTGGTGGGATAGATGCTATTTCTTCGCATTTGAGTGACTTGCTCAAGGAAGAGGACACGCTACATTTCGCAATTCTGAAAGAACCCAGTCTCATAGATCCAATACATAAGGTAAGAAGGGCAACGATGAAAGATGCTTTGAGACTCCTTGCTTTTCTTGGTTCCATAGAGGAGTTTCACGCTACGGAAGAAGAGTCCTTCATTGACACGCTGAGAGACGGTAGCACCCGAAGATACATGATTGAAGATGGGAGCGAGATCGTGGCTACGGCCGCCAGTACTTCAGAGAGTTCTGACATGGCAATGATAATTGGCGTTGCAACAAGAAAGGATTTCAGAGGGCGGGGTCTTGCTTCGGCCGTTGTATCCAGGCTATGTGAAGATTTACTCGCAGAGGGAAAGACACCGTGCTTGCTATACGACAATCCAGAGGCGGGAAGGATCTATAATCGGCTGGGCTTTAGAGAGATTGGCAAGCTGAAAACACTCAGGTTTAGATAACAATAACCTTCAGAAATCAAAGACAACACCGATCTGACCCACTGGAACAAAACTGGTTTCCGGGTTCGTAATTCGCTGATACATTCCAAGACTCATCCCAAGCTGAAAACCTGTTTTGAAACTAGGATTGAGACTCCATTTGATCTCAAAAAGCATTCCCACTATTGCCGCTAAATGGAGTGCGCCGGAGAATATTGCTCCAGCACAACCTCTTGCAATAGCTGAAATTATCATCTTCTCTCTCCGAAGAACCTCAAATGATGAACTGTATCCTCCGGTGAGCGAGAAAGACCAGCGACCACCCGAACCAAATATCGTAATCGGTGGTATCGCTCCCACCCCGCAGTAGATACCGGAGTCTAGTTCTAGAGAGAAGCCGATTATTGCTGGACCTTCTATTCCAGCTCGCAGTGTGAGTCCCGGAACTGCAGCAAAGAAAACCAGAAAGGTGAAGATCATAGCAATCGTTTTCAGTGAAATCTCCTCCTTCTTCAACGAGATTATATTCCAGTTTGAACGCCTAACGATACGATTCAGTACACATTTGACGGGGCAGTTCAATGATAGAATCTTAATAGTGATTGAGAGTGAGGTGTTGTTCAATGGAGCTGAGCGAGATGTCGGCCAGAGAGGTTCTAAAGGCCTTTTTCGAAAGCTATAGGAATCAGGATTCAGAGTCATTAAGAGCACTTTGCAGTAAGGAAATCACCTATATAAATCCTGAAGGACTTGTCAGCGAAGGCATTGACGAATTCCTTGATCTTCTGAAAAAGGAATTCGATTCATTTGGAGTTCTTTTCGAGCCGATATCTTGGGAAGTTACCGTCGAAAAACCTTCACTCTGTTCTATTTCTTGGAAAAGAGGTATTAAATTTGCAAGGAAAGCTGCCTTCAGAAGAGTGGAGATTTTTGGCTCGGCTTTTCTTATGAAGGTTGACAGTGGATGGCAGCTGCTGCATTTTCAACAGGCAATTGCAGGTTCCTTCGCCAAGCTTTTTAGGGTCAAGAAGTGAGCATGGCTTCTCTTGCAGATCATACATGTTTTCATGAGGTCTTAATGCTTAACTGATGATGTAGAATATTGATACGGTACTACGAACCGACTGAACAGATCTGCCCGGCAATTAACGTCATTTTCAGGAGGACAAATCTGTGGATAACACTAAGAAAGCCTGGCTCGTAGTTTTCAGTGGTCTTGGAGTCAACCTTACGCTCGGCGTCCTCTATTCATGGGGAATTATTTCTGCCGCCCTGATAGACGACTTCAACTGGACAGCAACTCAGACTCAAATACCTTATATGTTGGCTTCTGCAGTCTTTGCCATTACCATGATTCCGGGAGGAAAACTGCAGGATAGATTTGGTCCTAGACCCGTTCTCTTTTTTTCCTCGATGCTTGCCGGTATAGGGTTCGTCTTTTCCGGGTTGAATCTTACGGTAGCCGGTTTGACCATTTTCTTTGGACTTGTATTTGGATTGGCAATGGGTTTCGGTTATTCATCACCAACGCCGGCAGCCGTGAAGTGGTTCCATTCAGATCACAGAGGGCTAGTCTCGGGGATCGTAGTGAGTGGCTTCGGGTTGGCTCCAGTATATATCGCGCCCCTTACTTCTGGCCTTATAGAGCTGTTTGGCCTTCCTATAGCTCTGATGATCCTGGGTTTTCTCTTCTTCCTTATTGTGTTTACTCTCTCATTCTTTATCTCCAACCCTTCCGATGGTTTCGAGAAGGTGAAACTGAAGAAGAAATCGAGAAGAGTTCACAGACTTGCAACAAAGGATTACAAACTGACTGAGATGATAAGAACACCTCAGTTCTATATGTTGTGGACCATGTTTTTCTTTGGTACATTTGCTGGGTTGCTTATTATTGGCCAGATGTCTAAGATCGGACTCGAGCAGGCATCTATAAGTAACGGTTTTCTGCTTGTGGTAGTATATGCGATTTTTAATTTCATTGGTCGCGTAACGTGGGGAACGATATCGGATTTCATCGGTAGAACTGCCACACTATTCACGATGTTCGCTATCCAGGCCGTAATATACTTCTTGTTCAGCTCGCTCAGAAACCCTCTTGCGCTTTTGATAGGTAAGAGTATAGTCGGATTTACTTTCGGTGGGATGCTTGCCATCTTCCCCGTGATAACGGCAGATTTCTATGGTGTCAAGAACCTGGGAGTGAATTATGGTGTCATGATAACTGCCTGGGGGGTCGGCGGTGTTGTCGGACCTTTGCTGGGAGGAGTTGCTCGAGATGTTACTGGTGGATATGAGATAAGCTATATTGTGTCAGCTGTTCTAAGCGTTGCGGGGGCGTTGCTCAGTTTGATTGTGAAACACCCCGAGGCTGTATACAACAAAGCAGAATCAGGGGGAGCTTAATGTCAAGACGTATAGAAACACTTGAGAAGATAAGAAAGACCCTGGCAGTATTGTCGGACGACGTTCAATGGAAGCTGGAGGATATTGTTCTTTCAGTGGGCGATCTAATAGATGAAGAGAAGAAGGTATCCATTGATACTCTGAGAAAGTTGGGATCTATGAATTCCAACAGAATAAGCTTGCTTCTTATGTACTTGGAAGCCGTAGAAGAGAGAAACGCTCTTCTTAAGCAAAGAGTTGAAGAGCTTTGGGATGTTGAAGATGAAGAACTCGAGGGTGTTCTTGAAGACCTTGAAAGTTTTTTCGGAGTCGATGGAGATAGAAAGGGTGAGCCTCATGGAGAAGGCTAGAGACTCTTTTCTATGTATTTCATTAGGGTTTCAAGTTCTTCTATCTTCTCATCGGCATTTCCTGAATCGATGGCTTCTCTTATGCATGTTTCGATGTGTTTGTTCACAACGGTTGTGTTTGCCTTTTTGAGAAGAGAGATAACTGCCAGAAGCTGTGTCGAAATATCTATGCAATATCGCTCTTCTTCTATCATTTTTACGATACCGTCTATTTGACCCCTTGCTGTCCTGAGAATCTTCAACGCTCCGCTGTGTTTGTGATGAGAGTGATTATCCATCTTCTCTTTCGATTCCCTTTAACGTATAGCCGGCATCTTCGACGGCTTCTTTCAATAAGCTGTCGTCTATCTCTTTTGTAGTGCTAATCGTTGCCACTCCGGTTCCAAGATCAACTTCTACATCCTTGACTCCTTCCAAAGCCTTCAATGAATTTTCTACCCTCATCTTGCAGTGGTTGCAGCTCATTCCTTCAATTGTCAGTCTCATTTTCTTCCTCCCTTTCAGATCTTGATTCTCTTCAATCTCAATGCGTTGGTTACCACACTCACGCTGGAAAATGCCATCGCCGCTCCGGCTACCATTGGATTAAGCTTTATTCCGGCAACTCCGTAGAAGAGACCGGCTGCCAAAGGTATGCCGATTACATTGTAGAAGAACGCCCAGAAAAGATTCTGTTTAATGTTCTTTATGGTCTCTTTCGATAACTTTATCGCTCTGGGAATATTGTCTAGATTGTCGCTCATAAGTACCACATCTGCAGTCTCAATAGCTATGTCCGTTCCAGAACCAACGGCAATTCCGATATGAGCCTCCGCAAGAGCCGGAGAATCATTTATCCCATCGCCTACCATCATCACTGTCTTACCTTCCCTTTTTAGATCGGAAACCTTTTTGGCTTTGTCTTCGGGCATCACTTCCGATATTACATTCTCAATTCCAACTTGGTTAGCAATTGCCATTGCAGTCCTGGAGTTGTCACCAGTCATCATGTAAGTATCTATTCCCATTTTCTTCAGTGACTTAATCGCATCCATAGAATCCTCTCTTACAACATCGGCGATACCAAGCACAGCTGCCGCTCTACCTTCTATGGAGACAACAACGGGTGACTTGCCCTCGGTGGATAACTCATCGACAAGCTTTTTTTCTTCTGGTGTCAGAGAAATAAAACGATGGTTTCCCATCTTGACTTCCTGCCCAGAGACTCTCGCCAGAATTCCTTTGCCAGAATAAGCCTCAAATGAAGAAACATCCAGGAGAGGACCACTATATGCACCTGAGATAGCTACATCGAGCGGGTGGGAACTCTTTGAAGCAATACTGGCCGATATTTGCATCACACCTTCTCTTCCGTGCTTCCCAAATGTATGCACATCTACTAGCCTGGGCCTTCCTTCCGTTATCGTTCCCGTCTTGTCGAAAACTACGACTCCAATCTTGTGAGTAATTTCAAGGGCTTCGCCGTTTCGGAAGAGAATTCCCATTTCGGCTCCCCTACCGGTACCCACCATTATTGCGGTAGGCGTGGCAAGTCCGAGTGCGCAGGGACAGGCTATTACAAGCACCGCTATCATCATGGACATTGAGAAGACAAAGCCATATCCAAGCATCATCCAGACAGCGAAAGTAACTGCGGCGATTACTAGAACGAAAGGGACGAAATAACCGCTGACAATATCTGCCATTCTAGCTATCGGAGCCTTTGATGACTGTGCGTCCTCGACGAGTTTGATTATTCTCGAAAGTACTGTATCACTTCCAATGACAGTTGCTCTCATCTCGAATACTCCATTGATATTCGTAGTGCCCCCAATTACTTTCGAACTCTCTGAGATATCTACGGGAATCGATTCCCCGGTAATCACTGATTGATCTACTGAGCTAGTACCATTCAAGACTTTTCCATCCACGGGGATTCTCATACCAGGTTTGACAAGAAGAACGTCTCCAACCTCTATCTCTTCAATCGCCACTTCTTCGAAGCCGTCCTTCCGTTTCAAAAGAGCCGTTTCGGGAGAAAGCTTCATAAGTTTCATTATGGCATCGGAAGTTCTTCCCCTTGAAAGATTCTCAAGATACTTGCCGAGAGATATTAGAGCGATAATCACTCCGGCCGATTCAAAGTACAAATCTCCAACGTAGCTGTGTCTGCCGAGGGCTATTTGAACCGTAGCAAAGATTCCGTAAGAGAATGCCGCTCCCGTCCCTAGACCCACTAGAGTGTCCATATTTGGGCTTCCTCTGAAGAGATTTGGTATTCCCTTAAAATAGAAATCTCTACCCGCAACTACTATCGGAATCGTTAGAACTAGCTGAACTATAGCGAAGTTAAAGGGATTGAGATGGGGGTCGATGATTGCCGGAAGCGAAAGGCCTATCATATGGCCCATGGCGATTATCAACAACGGCAGAGCAAAGGCCGCAGAAAATATGAACTTCCTCTTGTAGGATGCTATTGCGGCTTCTTTTTTCAATCGGCTCTCTTCGAATGCTTCAGTGACGAGATTGTCTGGCCTGTATCCGGCTTTTTCAACTACTTTTTTTACCTCTCCGATTTTCAAGATGTCTGGATCGTACTTAAAAGAAACGGTGTCCGAAGATAGATTGACACTGACATTCTCAACTCCATGCAGCTTTCCGATTGCTTTTTCTACGGCCGCACTGCAGGAAGCGCATGTCATTCCATCAATTTCCATTACGGCCTTCCTGAAAACCGGAATTTCTTTGAGACTGTAACCTGCCCGCTTTACTGCCTCAAATACTCTGTCTTTATCGACTTCCCGAGACACTTCGAATGTAAGACGTTCCGTAGCGAGATTAACTACCGGCCTCTCCACTCCTTCGATTTTAGAGACAGCTCTTTCCACAGCTCTCACACATGCCGCGCAGGTCATGCCTTCTACAATATATTCTTCAGCCATACAAAACCCTCCAAAACTGGTCTTGCCTACAAAGATTTCTGTGAATACCTCCCCGGGGGGAGGTATATGACTATAATACTATAAATGTTGTCGGATTTCAAGGAATTGGCAGTTTATGAAACCGGGAGAGTTGCCTTTAAGTCCGGACAGGGAAGAAGCGTACTAAATAAACCTTAGAAAAGAAGCTTCCCTAATTGGGAAAGCGCTTTTGGACCCATCAATTTGGATTCATTTTCAAATTTTCTCAATGGTTGGTAGCTGGTGATCACTTTTCTAGAGCTTTCACCAATTCTCTACAGAAGTCAGGAATGTCCCTGACTACCCTACCCCAAACGAGATTACGATCTGTGAATGCGGGTTCGTCTACCCAGTTTGCACCGGCATTTAAGAGATCATCCTTTATTCCTTCACTTCCTACTGCTTTCGAACCCCTCACAATTCCTGCCGATATTCCAACGAGACCGGCATGGCATATCATTCCGATTACCCTTCCTCTTTCATAGGCATCCCTAACAAGACTCTTCACCTCTTCGAATCGTCTAAGCTTGTCGGGAGCCCACCCTCCGGGAATCAAAATTCCATCCGTTTCCGAGAGGTCTATCGATTTGAAGTCTGAATCCGAGAAGGCTTCAAGCCCGCTCTTGCCAAGAAAGAGAATGCCCTTCTCTCTACCAGCAATGACCACCTCTGCACCTTCTTCTCGAAGCCGCAGCACCGGTACCCAGAATTCGAGATCTTCAAAACCGTCTTCGACAAGAACGGCTATCTTCTTACCTTCTAATCTCATAATTATCCACCCCTTTCTAAAGAGTTATCAAAAACCACTCCAGAGTAGCTTCGATGATCTCCAGCACTTTATCCTTTCTTTCGAAAAGGTCGAATATGTGACCGGAGTCCTGTTGAAGCAGTCTTTCTACACCTTTGTGGTACATTGTGAAGAGATTTGAGACTTCCGGTTGGGGAAAGACCAGGTCGTCCTTCGATCCAGAAACAACCAGTAGCGGACCATCGTAGGAAACGATTTCGGCAACGGGATTTATCAGAAACAGCTCATCAAAGAATTCCTTTCTGAGAACAGTTGTTCCACCCCAGGAGATCCCTGCCGTGATTTCTTCGAATGGATCTGCGTTAATGGCTCTATCAACGGAATCCTTACCGAGAAGTGCCGAATATGTGTGAACGGGTATTGCGACTGCCGACCAGAGGGCAACACTCTTGACTCTGGAATCGCGAGCTGCGAGACAGGCTGCGACGAGACCGCCCTGGCTGAGACCGATTACGCCGATTCTTCGGCTGTCTACATCTTCCACTGACGAAAGAAAGTCAATCGAAGATATCGCATCGGATATCTGTTTCGTGAAGGTAGTGTCTTTCCATTCGCCATTACTGGTTCCTGAGCCCCTGAAGTCAAACCTCAAAGATGCAAGGCCCTTTTCGGCGAAAAGCCTTGCGGTCATTTCGTAGAGAGATTCTTCAGAATCGTACACAAGAAGATCATTCATATGTCCCAGAAATCCATGAAGTAGCACGATAACTGGTACAGGGCATTCTGAAGACTCTGGACGTGTCAGAACACCGTTTATTCTCTCTCCCTCGATGATGAAGTGGACTTCGCTTTCCGTGACGATATGATGTGAGTCTATGAAAGCGGCGAAACAGCTCATCGACAGTGAAATCATAAACATGATTAACAACGCTCTAAGTAGTGACTGTTTCTTCACATATTCACCCCCGTGATAGAACAGTGATTACTCTAATATTCTACCCTTTCGATTAAGTCGATGCTCTAAACCCGACCTGAAGAATAAGCTTCTCAACATCCACGACTGGAAATCTGAGCGCGTGGCTCGCTGTATTCACCAGTTCCTTCATGCTAAAATAAACAAATAGAAGGTGAGATAGTGGCCAGAACTGAAATCGATGCCCAGATTCTCCTGGGTGACCTCGAGAGTATTCTTCAATATCGCCTCAAGAGAAGAGAAAAAGAGCGAATTTTCGACGCCTACGAGTTCGCTCGCTTTCATCACCAGGAGCAAATGAGAGACTCAGGAGAACCGTTTATCAGCCATCCGATAGAAGTTGCGAAGATTCTTGCTCAGTTCTCGGCAGATAACGATACGATTGTCGCTGGCATACTCCATGATATTGTTGAAGACTGCAATGTGCCACTTTCAGAAATTGAGGAAAAGTATGGCGAAACAGTGGCCCTTATTGTTGACGGCGTAACCAAGATAAGCAACCTGAAACTCAACGAAAAGCTTGAATCAAAGATCGTCAAGTCGAGAATGAAGGTAGAGACTCTGCGTAAAATGCTCCTCGCGCTTTCCGAAGACCCGAGAATAATAATCGTTAAACTTGCAGACAGACTGCATAATATGAGAACACTTGATTTCCTGAAAGATCCCGAAAAGAAACGCGATAAGGCAAGGGAGACTATACAGATCTATGCTCCCATTGCTCACAGAATAGGTATGCACAAAATTCAGGCTGAGCTTGAAGATCTTTCTTTCAAGTATGAGTATCCCGAAGAGTTCAAAGAATTGAAGTTCAAAGTCAATAGAAAGCTCAAAGAACGCCAGGACATAATGGACGAGTACAAGGAGATTGTACTTCGGGAGCTCAGAAAGAATAGAATATCCGCGTTGATTGAAGGCAGAGTGAAACATCTATACAGTATATGGCAGAAAATGATAAAGAAGAATAGATCTTTTGACGAAGTATTCGATTTAATTGCCCTCAGAATTATTACTGGAGATGAAGTGAATTGTTACAAAATACTCGGGGCAGTGCACTCTCTTTGGCCACCGATGCCCGGTAGATTCAAGGACTACATTGCTGCTCCAAAATCGAACGGCTATAAATCTCTCCATACAACTTTAATTACTCACAGGGGTGAACCTCTCGAGATTCAGATAAGAAGCGAAAGGATGCACAAGGAGGCCGAATACGGAGTTGCCTCTCACTGGGTTTATAAGGAAGGCATCGACGTAAAAGATAGAAGCTGGTTCACGCAGCTTGTTGACTGGCAGAAGGATTTCATCGAAAGCTTCAAGGACATGGAATCGATTTCTAGAGAACTAGAGGTTGAGGAGGTATTCGTCTTTACACCAAAAGGTGAGGTTGTTCATCTTCCAAAAGGAGCGACACCAATAGATTTCGCTTATGCTATCCATACTGAAGTTGGTCATCATTACGCAGGCGCGAAGGTAAATGATAGACTCGTTCCCGTCAACTATGAATTGCAGCTTGGAGACAGGGTAGAGGTAATAGTGAACAAATCGAGCGAAGGTCCAAGCCTTGATTGGTTGAAATACGTTCGGGCAAATTCAACTAAGGCCAAGATAAAAAGATTCTTCAAGAACGAATACTCCGCGAAACTGGTGGAACGAGGCAAGGAGATATTCAGAAAGATAAGCAAACGTCTTGCCGTTTCGATGGATGACCTCATTGAGGGAGAACAAATAAAGGCCCTTATGAACAGGTTGGGTGCGCACAACGAAAACGACCTTTTCAGTAAGCTCGGAGATGGATCGATAACAATGGGAGAGGTTCTCAGTATTCTTGCCCCCAAAGAGGAAGAGGTCGAGACTCTTCCCGAAGAGACTGAATTGATCAAGCAGAAACAGGCAAAGGGAAATGAAGTGACAGTCGGAGGCGAGACGGGTATTGCCGTCTATTTTGCAAAGTGCTGTACGCCGCTCCCTGGAGATGACATAATTGCAGTGATGAGTAGTAGGGGAATTTCGATTCATAATCGAAACTGTCGGAATTTGAAAGACATTAGCGAGGATAAGCTGGTGGAGGCGCATTGGAATATCGTTACTGGAGGGAAATTCAGCGCCTGGATAGTAGTAGAATTTGACGGTACAGACAAAACCCTGATTCACAAATTCCTTGAAAGACTTGAAAACAAAAATGCAAAAGTAATGAAGTACTCCGTTGAAGCAGGAAGATGGGGATATGATACACTGATTGCGAATATCCTGGTAAAAGACGTTGCCCACCTTACTTCAGTAATGGAGAGTCTCAGGGGCATGAAGGGTGTTCAGAACGTCAAGAGATTTGGAGGGGTAGCGTGAGGGCTGTAGTTCAAAGAGTTAATAGAGCAAGTGTGTTAGTAGATGGTAAAGTTACAGGAAAGATAGATAAGGGGCTTCTGGTGTTGGTCGGTGTTGGCAGGGAGGATAGCAGGAAAGACGTGGAATGGTTGGTAGATAAGACTCTGAACCTGCGTATCTTCGAAGACGGAAGCGGGAAAATGAATCTTTCACTAATAGATGTTTCGGGAGCACTTCTTGCGATTTCGCAGTTCACAATTATGGGAGATGCTAGAAAGGGTCGACGACCCTCTTTTACTGATGCCGCTGAGCCAGAGGTAGCCATAGATCTCTTCAACGATTTTCTCCAGACTGCGTCTAAGACTGTGAAAGTTGAGACAGGGGTCTTCCAGGCACACATGAATGTGGAACTTGTTAATAGTGGCCCCGTGACGATCTTACTGGATTCAAAGAGAGTATTTTAGGAGGTGTTCTTGTGAAAAGATCCTTGAAATTTCTTCTTATCGTGATTATGGTATCGGCGGTCGGGGCAATTGTAGTCTCTGAAAGCGGTGCGGGACCATCTGAGCCTGCAAAAATCGCATTTGCCGATATGCAGAAAGTTCTTGAAGCTACAAAAGATTGGGTAACTTTGAACACTGATTATCAGAAAGACACAGAGTTTTATCAGGGTCAGCTTGATAGTCTGAGCAAGGAGTATCAAGATCTGGCAAATTCCGGAGCAGGACAAGATGCGCTTCTGCAGAAACAGCAGGAGATTCTTGCCAAGAAGAGTCAGTACGAACAGACACTGGAAACTACTTACAATGCAAAGCTGCAGGTCATAATGGAGCAGGTTAACAAGCGAATTAGAGATTACGCGACATTCATCGGGATCGACATGGTTATCTCTAGTGAGATAGTCGTTTATGGTTCTGCTGCATATGATATTACCGACGCAATAATTGAGTACATGAAAGGTTTTCAGAATTGAGTGATCCTTCTTATCTGAAGTGCGAGCATCTTGACAAGCGCTATGGAAGAAGAAGAGTACTGAAAGATGTCTCATTGGAGGCATCTTCTCTTGAGGTAGTCGGTCTCCTGGGGCCAAATGGGGCCGGGAAAACAACTGCCTTCAAGTCGATTCTTGGAATCGTTATTCCTAACTCAGGTAGTATCTTTCTTGATGATGAAAATATAACGCATCTCCCGATTCATGAAAGGTCAAGGAGAGGAATCGCTTACCTCCCACAAGAGACGTCGATTTTCAGAGGCCTAACTGTAGTTGAGAATCTGACAATGGTTATGAGGCTCACGGGTCAGGAAGACAATTGCTATGAAAAGGCAAGCGAGATTCTTGACGAGTTCGGGATTCTTTCGCTGAAAGATCAGGTCGCTTCTCTTATATCGGGAGGAGAAAAGAGGAGACTGGAATTTGCAAGGACAATGACTCTTTCCCCTTCATTTATACTGTTGGACGAACCTTTCGTTGGAATTGATCCGATGACTGTAAAGGATATTCAGAAGATGATTAGAAAGTTGAAGAACAGAGGGATTGGAGTTATTGTAACAGATCACGATGTTTCTTCAATAGCTAAGGTTGTCGACAGGCTTTACGTTCTGTACAAGGGAGAAGTGATCTCCTCAGGTGACCCGGAGGCCGTGCTCGCAGATAGTCAGGTTGTAGAGAAATATCTGGGAAGTGACGAATGATGCTTCACGTAGCAGTTATTGGATATTCGGGTTCTATAAACAAAAGCCCTGTAAAGGAGCTTCGAAGTATTTGTGAAGAAGTCGGAAAGTTGCTTGCCAGACAAGGGCATGTTGTCATGACCGGTGGAAGAGATGGAGTGATGGAATTTGTTTCGAGAGCAGTCTCTATTGAAAGGGGCCGAGTAGTCGGAGTTCTCCCTTCCGGCGATGAAGGCAACAATCACAATGAAGTTAGAATTCGAACCGGAATGGATTTTGCTTTGAGATCATTGATACTCACAAAGTCTGCCGATGTAGTAATATCTATTGGGGGTCAGGCCGGGACACTACTCGAGATTATTTCTTCGTACTCATACGGACGCCCAGTGATTCTTATGGAGAATACAGGCGGTTGGACCGACAGGATCAGATCGGTACTTGTAGATGATAAGTATCTGGACGAGAGAAAGACAGTCGAAATAAGAGTGGCAGGTTGTATTGAAGATCTTGAGAGGTTTCTCGAGGAGGCTGACAATGGTAAGGTGTAGATTTGCGCCAAGTCCTACCGGCAATCTTCACGTTGGTGGTGTGAGGACGGCGCTATTTAACTGGTTATTTGCGAAGAATCAAAATGGAAGTTTCGTGCTGAGAATAGAAGATACCGATACTGAGCGTTCTGAGAAGATATTTGAAGATCAGATTCTCTCCTCAATGAAGTGGTGCGGTCTCGACTGGTCGGAAGGGCCGGACATTGGCGGGGACTTCGGACCCTATAGGCAGAGTGAGAGAGTAGAACTTGGCTTCTACGACAAATATGCTCAAGAGCTTATTGAAAGAGGGCACGCGTACTGTGCTGTCTATTCGAAATCCGATCAGGAAAATGTTCTGCGGACCTTGACTGAGATCCCACAATTAGCAGACGATGAGGTCTATACCGTCAAGTTCAAGATTCCGGGAGGCAAGACGCAGTTTTCCGATCTTTCAAAGGGTGAGATGACCTTTGAGAATGAGAACTTCTCTGACTTCATAATAATTAAATCCAATGGATTTCCTACCTACAATTTTGCGGTGGTCATCGATGATCACATGATGGATATCACACACGTTTTCAGAGGGGAAGATCATCTTACAAACACTCCTAGACAGATAATGATATACAGAGCTCTCAACTGGGAACCGCCAACTTTTATGCACATACCGCTGATTCTTGGGAGTGACAGAGCTCCTCTTTCAAAGAGGCATGGTCACACGAGTGTAGATCATTTCAGAAGGGAAGGTTATCTCAGCGTAGGATTAATGAACTATCTAGCCCTTCTCGGATGGACAGTGGATCAGGAAATCTTCGACTACCATGAAAAAGTCAGAGATTTCATTCCTTCCGATATCTCTAATAAGGGTGTAGTCTTCGATTACGAAAAGCTGGAATGGATCAATGGAAAACACTTGAGATTGCTAGAACCCGAAGAGCTGATCGTACAGTTTGGACTGTGGCTGAAGTTTACAGGAAGATTTGACTACTATGCCAGTATCGAAGCCGATCAGTTTTACTCAAGAGAAGTCCTCACAATGTCCAGAGAAAAGATTAACACTCTTGAACAATTATTCGATTTCTCGGCTCCCTTTTTCAGCGATGAAGTCGATTATCAAGAGGACTACGTTGTCAAATATCTGCACAATGAATGGAGCAAGGATCTAATATCTGCAGCAATTAGAAAGTTTGAAGACGCATCTGATTGGTCTGTTGAGGCTGTCGAAAAGACCGTAAGAGAACTTGCAGAAGAAAAGATCACGTCAAAGAAGAATACTTTCCAGACTCTACGAGGGGGGGTAACGGGCAGACTCGTGACTCCAGGACTTTTCGAGACGATTTCGGTGCTTGGCCGAGATAGAGTTTTGGAGAGATTGGAGAGTCTGCTCGAAATGATAGAGTATGAAGAAGGGAATCTCTCTGATTGAGATGGTCGTCTCTCTTGCTGTATCAGCGTTGCTGCTAATATCCATTTTCAAGATAGTGAATTTGTCACTGGCGATGTCATTCAGCATAGTGAAAGAAACAAAGGCTTACACGGCTCTGTCCAGAACCTTCGATATTCTAGAGAGGGACCTCTCCCGTTCAACCGGAAACTTCTCCTGGGGAGTTTCCTTCATCAGTTTTGACGCAATTATTGAAGGTGAATATAAGAGAATTAGGTATTACGTTTCCGGTAACAGAATAATGAGAAGATCCGGAAATTCATATAACACGGTGACTGAATTTCAGAAGTCAGCCGGCTTTTTTGAAGAAGAAGAGATAGTTAGATTCATTATTGATGAAAGAGAAATCCTGATTGGGATTGAAGGTGGATAAAATGAATCCAAAAGAAATAAGAAAGATGCTTCATGCAATTGAAGAAGAGATTTTCTCAAGGGCCGAAATGAATCTGAAAGATATGCTGGATTCACCTTCGGCATATGTTAGGGCCAGGGCTGTGAAGTCCGCCTCCGATAGAGAGATGAAGATAGAGAATATCGAATCCTTTCTAGAAGATCCGTCTCCTGAAGTCAGGAAAAATACTGTTGCTTCGATGGCAAAAGCCGGTGAAAGTCGCGACACTATACTCAAAGCCTTAGACGATCCCTCAGACCTGGTTCGTAGTATAACGGTTAAAGAGCTGACTGAGTTTGGTTATGAAGATGAGGATCTTGCGAGAAGAATTGCCGCAGATCCTTCAAAGAAGGTTAGAAAAACTTTTGTAATAGCTCTTGCAGAAGCTGGGGAGAGAGAACTTCTCAAAGAGTTTGCGGAGGATCCCAGCAATGATATTCGAGGGATTCTGGCTGCCTTCAATGGAGAACTCGAACTGAAAGAAGAGGAGCTCTCTTCACTATCTAGAAAATTTCAGAAAATTGCTTTGCTTTCAAAACTGGGCCAGCGGAATTCGGGTACTGCTGAGAGAATGCTTGCACTTCTAAAGGACTTTCGTGCCGCCAATATTAAGCGAACCCTGGTCGAGGTTTTTGAGTCTTTCCCTGAAGAGATTTCGCTTCCCGCACTAAGAAAGCTCATCGAATCCGAGGATAGAACCGTTGCGATAGCTGCTCTGAAGACCTATAGAAAGATCAAAGGATATGATGTTTCTCTACTGCAGGCTGCAGAAAGGTTTATGGATTCGGAAGATGAAGAGATGAGGTTCGTTGGTGCTCAATATGTCAAGGGTTTGGTTGAGCCTTCCGCAGTTGAGATTCTCCATGCTGGACTGGAGGACCCCTCTGACAGAGTGAGAGCGGTGTGTATGGAGGCTTTGGCTAATCTCATGGATCATTCAATTGAGGACGTGATCGACGAGTCGCTCAGGTCGACATCATCGAAGCTAAAGAAAGCATCGTTGAGAGCAATAAAAAAACTCAAGACCATAGATATGGGAGACCATGTTGGAAGGATTCTTTCTAACAGAAAAGAGGAGCTTCAGACAAGAATACTTGCTTCTTCAGTAGCAGGCCTTCTTAAACTGGACGGTCTTCTCCCGCATCTTGAGGGAATAGTATTGGATGCTTCCAACGAAAGCCGCCTCAGGATAGCTTCTGCCCGGGCCATGGCAAGAATCAATCCTTCTCGTTTAGCAGATCTTTTCGGCTTCACAGTATGATGGCACTCAAAATTGAAAGGACCGTTACTACCAGAAGAATCGAGTCGTTTGAAGACCAGCTCTTTTCCCTAAGGCTAGTTAACTTTTGTCCGGGTTTGTAGCCCCTAATCTGAAGGGCGACTGCAGTATCCTGAGCCTTTTTTAGCGATGTCGTAATTACCGGGATCACTACTGATAGCGAGTTTTTCACTTTTGAAGTAATGCTTCCTCTGTCAAAATCAACGCCTCTCGCCTTCTGTGCCATGATTATCCGGTTTGTTTGAAGAGAAATCAGTGGGATGAAAGTAAGTGTCAACGAAAGCGCCATCCCAAGTTCAGAAGACCGTTTCCTGCTGGCAGGGAACTTGCTGACAATCTCTTCCACAGAAAAAGAGATCTCAAGGGGAGATGTCGTGAGTGAGAGAACTATACTGAAAAGCACGGCAAGAATCATTCTCCCCGAAAGCAAAACAGAGTTAATTAAACCTTCTTCCGTAATTCTCAACACTTTTAGGTCCAGCAGGACTTTTCCGTGAGAGAAAAGGATCTGAAAGACCACGATCAACAGGATCAACAATCTTATTCCCCGAAGTGCCTTCATATACTCCCTGAAAGGAACTGCCGAAAGTCCGGAGAGAATTATCCAAAGTGATAAGAAGACTGTGAAATCTCCAAACCCGCTCAGAAAAAGAGAGCCGACCGCAAGCGAAACAAAGGATATGGTCTTTGCTACTGGTGACAAGTTGTGAATAACCGAATCAACCGGAACGAAACGCCCAAGTGGAATTCCTACCAAACAGCTCTCTCCCTATAACGAACAAAGCTAGTCGGTGTTTCCCACACCGCCACTTCATAAAGCTCGTATTGGTTCCCCTCAACCCTGGAAGCCAGGCGTTTGAATATCCACTCAGCGATGTTCTCTGCGGTCGGCTGAGGTATAACATCATTTATGTATGCATGATCGAGTAAGTTCAAAACCTCCGATTTGACCAAATCTTTTAGCTGCAAAAAATCAACGACCATATCCTCTTGATTCTTCTCTCCTGCAACTGTTATCTGTAGCTTATAAGTGTGGCCGTGAAGTTTCTCACACTTTCCGTGATAACTTGTCAGATTATGAGCCGCATCAAATGTGAATTCCTTAGTTAGGAAGAACATTGGTCCCTATCACCTTCCTTTCTCACAAACAATATAGACCTTCTTATGCAACTATCATATCCTATTCTCACTTGTCAGAAACACCAAAGCTTAAGAAATATCTATTGTTTGTCTGGGCTATCAAATGGAGAAATCCTCTTAATGGTGGCTGACATCGGCGTTTCACCCCACTACTATGAAGGAATAAGAAAAGGCATAGTAGATTCCGAAATCAGACGCGGGTTAGAACGGCAGTCAATGGGGAACAGATGACGCGAGCATAGGATTTCTAAAAGAGATGCCATAAATTGTGAACCAACAAACCACTTGGCGAGCCTTATCCGAGGTTATATAACTGCCATGTCAACATAGAAACGTTTGATCACCGTCTAACTGATTGCTATTATTGCAATGAAATAGGTTCATCGAACTGGGTGGTGGATTGGTCACGGATAGCTATTAGACGAGAAAAAGGAGCAATTAGAAGAATAGAGAGCGAGAGTTGAAACCCCAGAGTATTGAGCGTTCCAACCTTATGGAAATTGATTGGGTATTCTCTGGAATAAGCTCTCTGATTCTTCTGATTTTTGACTTGAAGACATAAAAAAAGGGCCTCTTTTGAGACCCGAAGTCATCTTTCTTTCCGTGGGGGAAAAGGGGGGTTGCTTGTATATCGCGATTCTACTGGTGTAATTAATCTATAGAGCTAAGAAATTTCCGTATCTTGCAGAAGCCGATCTCGCCTTGTCGATTTCTTTTTGAACGTCTTTTCCTGTTCTTGGTGATCTCTTCTTCATAATCGACTCCTCCTTTTGTTTTCGTTCGATTCATCTCTTACACTCAGATCATAACACTGTGTTTGATGGTTGTCAAACTATCCTTGTTAAGGGGCGATGAACTTCTAACAATATATCAATTAAGTCGGACCTGATTCTCTTGTCCTGTACATAGAGTATCGATGATGAAAACTATTAACTGTATAGAATGTTGAATGAAGAGGGTTTCACGGTGGCGAGTGAATAGATAAAGGTGGTTCAATGTATCTCTAACAGTATCTATGCTATAATTCAATACAAGTCGAACTGGAGAGGTGTATTCCTTGAAGATCATACCGGGATACGTTGAACTTGTAGAGATTCTAATGGCATGTGGGTTTGCAGATAGAAAGAGTTATTTTAATGCGGTGTCTCATGATCTTGGATTGGATTTCGAGCCTGGAAGAGAACTTGGGGAATTCCTTGATCGGGTCAACAGTAGCGAAAACTGGTCGATAAGGATGGCGGTCGATGTCTTCTCTGAGATTAAAGACAGCGTCATCTTCTTCTGCGATTTTCCGGATGAACCTGGGCGAGAGATACCCCTTGAGGATTCTATCGAAAGTCTTGCAAGTAATTTTGAAGATAGAGCCAGCTGCGTTGTTGCTAGTATAATGTTGAACAATCTAAATCTCTCTCAAGAGGACGCTAACAAGACACTTCAGGGAGACCTGAGCATTGTCTCCGAGGCTGTTGAAAAGGCAGAAGATCTTTCAGAAAACACAACGTGGTTTATCACCCAATTGATAAAGTTTCCAAGACAGTCAAAGGAAATCCTTCTCTTCGCGCTGGGCGAACTGAAGAAATACTATGATCAATCTGGTTTAAGAAAAAGGAATCGTGACAAAGTTGTTGAAAGGCTGAAAATATTCAAAGCCGAGGAGTATGAGGAAGTAGCAGAGGATTTTCTTGAATTCTACGGAATTAAGGCAAGGGAGGACCTACCCCTTCACTTGCTTTTTCAGAATACTCTGAAGTATTCGGGACTCAAGTTTTCTAGCGTATGCAATATCCAGCTTATAGTTTTCAGTGAGCACTTTAAGCAAATTGGAGAGATTATGAATCCCGTAATAACTGACAACACCCTCAGACTGTTTCTAAGAAATCTATCAGATCAGACAAAAATGCAGATCTTGAAAGCCATATCCGAAGATTCGAAATATGTGGATGAGCTGGCCAAGCTTGTTGGCCTGTCAAAAGCGACTATTTCATACCATCTGTCAACGTTAGCAGAACTCGCACTCGTCACTAGCCGTAAAGACCACCGACGTGTGTATTTCTCATTGAATAAAGAGCGTCTCGAAAAGATACTCAGAAGGCTTGAGATGCTTTACGATGAAGGTGAAAGTTGATGGAGATGATAACCGGCTATTTCGAAATATACGATTTAACAATGGCCATTCAGTTTTCGCTTAACACAGGCCCTGTCGAGAAAGTGCTTAAGACATTGGGAGTAGACTACGAACCTGCTACCCAGCTAATGGAATTCCGGGAACTGCTGCTGAAGGACGGAGAATGGTCTACAAGAATGTACACAACCTTTATGAACGAGCTAGGTGTAATGGCTCCAATTCTCTTTCCGATAAGGCAGAAACTTCAGGACGGAATGATTGTAAAGATTGAGGAGAGCTTGAACGTAAAGGATGAAGGACTTGAGTTAATAAAGGATCGCTTCATTCAGGTCTTTGCTGACAGAAGGCTAAGGATTTCTCACCATGATCTGAAAAAAATGATACTTGAGGAACCCCAGAAGGTTTCGAAGGCGGTTGAGGTAATCGGTGGCACAAGTGCAGATACGATATGGTTCATCAATCAATTACTTTTCTTTCCAAAGACCGCAATGGATTTTCTTTCTTCTAACACACTTAGAATTCTTGATTACTATGAACGTAGCGGGTTGAGAGAGTTGAATATGGATCTTGTTAAAGGTTACATAGAGAGCAATTCACCGCAGAAAGTCAAAGACGCTTTTTTGAACTTCCTCGACTACTACGGCATTACTCTTAATGAGAGCAAGCCTCTATACATAACGCTTCAAAATTCAGTGCCTCACACAAACTCTGGTCTGATGACTTATCCAACCTTTCACCTCTTAATAATGGGTCTTGAAGAGGTTACAGAAGACTTTTCAGGGAGAATTCCAGAAGAAGTTAGGTTAAGAAGCCTTTTGAAAGTGTTGTCAGATGAGACGAGATTCAAGATTCTGAAGAGGCTGAGCAAGGAGCCAGCCCTGCAAAAAGATCTGGTTGAATTCACTGGTCTGGCCAAGTCAACGATTTCTTACCATATGGGGCTTCTTTTCAAATCATCGTTGATCGATATAGACCCATTTAGTAGCATAATCTGTGTGCGAAGAGAGACCATAGGCAGGGCAGTAGCAGACATTAGAAATCTGTTGAACGTAAAGGAGAAGAAATGATTAGAGCAACAATATTCGATATGGATGGAGTGATTATCGATTCGGAGAAGATCTATAGAAAAGCTTGCACGCAGCTTGTAAATGAGCTTGGTGGAAAAATCAGCGTCGAGTTGTTTGAGAGACAGATGGGTCTAAAGATGACTGAAACCCAGAAAGTTGTTGTCCAGACTGCGGGGCTTGAAATTGAACCTGAAGAGTTCGGCAGGAGATACATGGAAAGATATTTGAAACTCGCCAGAGAGTCATTGGTCCCTAATCCCGGATTAGTGAACCTTCTTGATTTCCTTTCGGAAAAGGTAGGGCTGGCTATAGCATCGTCTACAGAGAAAGCGGCAGTTGAGGAACTCATGAAGAAGATTGGTGTGCTAGACTACTTCGAAATAATTGTGGGTGGCGATGAAGTGGATGAATCAAAGCCCTCACCTATGATCTATCTTAGAGCCTCGGAGCTCCTGGGAGTTAATCCTGAAGAGTGCATAGTCATTGAAGACTCGCCAAATGGTATAAAGAGTGGTATTGGGGCTGGAATGGAAGTGCTTGGAGTTAGACACGGAGAGAACGTTCACCTTGATCTGTCAGCTTCAAGTCATGTATTTGATGATCTCTACGGAGTCAAGAAGTACCTTGAAACGCTTCTGAACGGCAAGGCTTAATCGAAAAGAATACCTTCCAACCGCTTCAGATTCCTTATCTCAACTGTACTTCTGTCAGGCATAGAAATGATTCCGTCTCTCTGTAACTCAGAGAAATTTCTGGATACTACCTCTCTTGTTGATCCCATGAGGTTTGCTAGCGTCTTTTTTGAGCATGGAAGCTTAAAGATATGAGTTTCCTTCTCCAGAGATAGTTCCAGCAGATAACTGGCGATCTTCTTCTTTACGGTTGCCAGTGAAAGCATCTCAATGATACCCGAAAGGTTTAGAGTCTTTTCAGAAATGCTTCTCAGATACGATAGCAGAAAACGCTGGTTTTTGAAGGAGCTTAGAAGTACTTCCTTCGGGATATTAAGAATCTCCGAGTCTTCTTCCGACACTACGTGTGAAGCATATCTTCTTCCAGCAAATACGAGAGCTTCGCCAAACACCTCTCCTTTCTCAAGGTGTTTGATGATCTGTTCCTGGCCAGAAGGAAGTAGCTTCGATATCCTCAATTTGCCTTTGAGAACTATGCTAAGCGAATCGCATTTGTCTTCTGGCGTATAGATGATTTGATTGCTCAGATAAGTTATTGTCCGTGAACCCGAAAGTATTTCTTCTCTTTCCTGAAAAGTCAGATCTCTGAAGAAATCAACAGAATGCAGCATCTATTCACCAACTCTGTACCAGTATTGGTATTCCTCATGAAAACCAATCTTCGAATAAAGGGATATGGCACTTATATTCGGTTCATCGACTTGAAGATAAGCGATCTTTGCGCCTCTTTTCCTCCCAACTTCCAGGAGCTTTTCAGTCATTTCTCTTCCATATCCTTTTCGCCTTTCGGTCTCTCTTACAGCTAATCCAAATAGACCCATAAAGTCACTCTGGATTGAGGCAATACCGCAACCGACAGCCCTCCCTTTCTTTTTCAGAAGCACAAACGAGCTCTTTGGAGGGAGCGATGTTAACAGCCTTTTTGCACATACTTGATTTTCTCTTGCCCTTCTATTGAGTGAGAAAAATAGTTCAAGCCATCTGTCTTCTGGACTGGATAGGACATCAAGATCGGAAAGATCACAAGACTGACCAGCAATTATCTTTGTCATTACAAGAGCCCGATCCTTTTCTTCAAATCCTAGTTCTCCTAGTACATTATCGAGACAAGCTGGTTTTGAATCTGATGTGAGTTTGAACATCGGAGGCAGCCCTCTTGAATTATAGAAACTCTTAACCTCTTCAATCTTGCAGTTCAACGCTTCGAAAGTCTCATATAGTGGATACACTGAGTTTGCCCTATTTGTATATCCGCCTGCGTATCTTATTATCCAGCCATCTCTAAACCTAGAATCAATCGCGGGCCACGAATTAAGAGAAATCTCTTCAAACATTCGAATTCTCGACATAGTGCCTCCGATCTGTATTTTTCCTTACTGAATTCCCCAATTGAACCATTTGAATTACTTGGATGGTTCAAGTGGTGAAAACCTCCATTTTTCCTCTTGATAGACGTTTTCAAGTAGCTCTCATCAGCATCATACTACAACTCACTATGAAGTTTTCACAATAAGAGCTGTAAAAGGTGCGAATAGATTGCAGAAAGGCAATCGTCTTCCGGAAATTCAACCTTTGTTGCCCCTTTGTGTCTAGACTTGACGAACTGACAGTCAATTTGTCTGACTCACTTTAGATTCCCAAGCGACTTTCCCTCAACAAGTCTAATTCTTCAGTCTTTCTTTTCAAGAAATCTACTGACACTTTCGACAATTGGTTCAATGGCCTTCCTGCTGGTGAAATCAACCGCAATCCTGTATGCTGCAAGCATACCCTTCTCATCATCGGTTAGTTCTTCTCCTCGTTTCTTCTTAGCCTCCAGTTTCATCTTCAACATGGACATAAGGATCTTGTCTCTGAGCTTCAACTTCTTGAAGTCAAAACCTCCCCTCAGATGATAGAATTCCACGAAGCTAGCCATTTCTAGGGAAAAATTCTTCGTCTTGATATCTTCAATTACTTCGGGCTTTGCCGGAGACGCACCGACAGAGAAGACGATCACTTTTTTATTCTTGAGAGTCTCTATGCTCTTTCTAATTCTTGACAGTCCAATGATGCCTGTGGCGTATAACGATCCCCCATAGACAATAACGTCGTAATTATGGAGATTATCAGGACTGAAGTCATCAACGTTAAAAATTTCTGCTCCAACTTCTTCGGCAATCCAGGTTGCATACTTTTTTGAACTTCCATACTTGGTCTTGTATAGCACAACTACTTCTGACACATTATTCCTCCCTTATGGCTTGCATAGATATGCCTATTAATTTTAGCAGTAGATTTCACTGTTGGCTCATCAATGCAAATCTCAAACTGATTCCCCGAACTTCAGACTCCGAGGAGGGCTTCATTCTAACAGTTATCGCTTGGAAACTTGTTATCTAGAGGATTCTAATGTAGAATTGAGACGCTTACCTTACTAAGGAGGCTTGCGATGATTCGAAAATTCATAGCCTACTATCGGCCACATCTAAGGCTATTCATACTTGATATGGCTTGTGCTTTCATGATTGCGGGAATTGATCTGGTATTTCCCAGGTTCACCACATTAGCGCTCGATAACTATATACCTTCCGGGAATATGAGAGGGATTGTCATTATCGCTGTAGTTATGGCGCTGCTCTTTGTTCTGAGAGCCGTTTTCAACTATGTGGTCAACTATTGGGGTCATGTTGTGGGGGTAAGAATGGAATACAACATGAGGAAGGATATCTTTTCTCATCTTCAAACGTTGTCCTTTAGCTATTTTGACAAAGTCAGAACCGGAAAGATTATGTCTAGGATAGTGAACGATCTGCGAGAAATTACGGAACTTGCGCACCATGGTCCTGAGGATCTCTTCATTTCGACTGTTACTTTGGTTGGAGCTTTCTTGATCTTAATGCAGAATGACTGGAGGTTAACTCTAGTTGTTTTTGCCTATATTCCTTTCATGATCTGGTATGGCGTCAAGAAGAGACAAAAGATGGCAAAGGCATTCAGATTAGTGAGGAAGAAAATAGCCAACGTCAACGCACAGCTCGAAAACAGCATTTCAGGAATTAGAGTAGCTCAGTCATTTACCAATGAGGAGTTCGAAAAAAACAAGTTCGATCTTGGGAACCAGGAGTTCAAAGAATCAAGGCAGTTCGCTTTCAAATCGATGGCAGAAATGACTACCGGTATAGATCTGATGATGAACATGCTCAAAGTAACTGTTCTTGCATTTGGAGGTTACCTGACTTATTCTGGTGAGATAACTGTTGGAGGTTTTGTTGCCTACTTTCTCTACGTTGATCTATTTCTGCAGCCGATAAGGAGACTTATGCAATTTGCACAGCAATATGAAGACGGCATGTCTGGTTTTGAGAGGTTCGTGGAGATAATGGAAACTAAGTCCAGCATCACTGATTCTCCCGATGCGATTGAGTTAACCGATGCCAAGGGAGATATCAGAGTAGAAGAAGTATCTTTTGCATATGAGGGCGGAGTGAACGTCCTTTCCAATATTAGCCTCCATATTCCTGCAGGAAAAATGGTCGCTCTTGTCGGACCTTCAGGAGGAGGAAAGACAACGCTTTGTCACCTGATTCCAAGGTTCTATGATGTCACGAGCGGAAAGATTACTATAGATGGAACAGACATTCGTGATGTTACTCTGAATTCGTTGAGGAGCCAAATTGGGATTGTTCAGCAAGACGTTTTTCTATTCGCAGGAAGTATTCGGGATAATATTGCTTATGGTAAGGGCGACGCATCAGATGAAGAAATAATTGAAGCAGCCAAAAGAGCAAACATCCATGATTTCATTCTGAGCCTAGAACACGGATACGATTCATATGTCGGCGAAAGAGGCGTTATGCTTTCCGGAGGACAAAAACAGAGAATTTCGATTGCCCGAGTGTTCTTGAAGAATCCGCCCCTTCTAATCCTTGATGAAGCTACTTCTGCACTGGACAATGAGACTGAACTTAAGATACAGGAATCTCTTGAAGCTCTCTCGAAGGGACGCACGACCCTTGTAATTGCCCACAGACTTTCGACTATAAAGAATGCCGACGAGATAGTTGTGATAACCAGCGAAGGGATAATCGAAAGAGGTAGCCACGATGAACTTCTTGAGAAGGGCGGACACTATGCAAGACTTTACAGAGCGCAATTTAAGGGCTATATACCCGATATGTGATCGCTTCTTCCCATATTCGAGTATCTGTCGGGTAGACTGAGTGCAGTTGAGACAGATTCTTCGAGGAGTCTTTTCGTGATATTTCTAAACGAATTGCGAAGAAAGTTCTCTCGGCGACTTCTCACCTTTTCAGCTGATCCGAGGTAGCAAGATGCATACGACTTGACAGTGCTGATGGGTAGAGTCTTCCTTCTAGAAGTGATTCGAAGAGTTGTAGTCAATGCACCGTTTCCCGCTAACTAGAACTCGCGGTTTGGAGAAATTGCTTTTCACCACCTCGGCAATTATGGCTTCCAGATTGTCCATTAAGGTATATTTGTTATACTTGGATGCAGCCGGAGTTCCTTGGAGGGATGCCTATGGATATTGAAAGGGAGTTTCTTTTCAGATGGTATGAACGGCAGCTGCTGGTTGAGGGAGTGACAAGATCTTTCCTTCTGCGACTGTCAGAGGAGACATTCGGCGGACTCTCGGGTAAGATGGAAGAGATGGTAGCGGAATTGTTGATAAGGAGCGGTCTTTCCGGTATTACTAGAGATTTTCCAAGACAAAGAATCCTTCCGTTTTACTCACCTTTGATCTACAGGCAGAAAGAGACTATGGAGTTCAGAGATGGAGATGAAATAAGAATTTCGGAAGATGATGGGAAGAAAATCGTAAGCTTTCCACATACTCTGCCGATAATATTTTCGCCGGTAATTGCCGGAATAGTCTTTTTCTGGTTTATGAATGAGGTTTCAAGTACAACTTCCGTCAAAGGGCTTCCGGTGAATCCCGAGAAAATCTCCCGAAAGGGAAGGGTAATGGTCGTTGGCGCTGGAGGATTAGGAAGTCCTTTAATAAAGACCTTGCTAGATAACGGTATCGATGATATTTGCATCATTGAACCCGGAAAGGTAAAGCTTAACAATTTGCACCGACAAATATTGTACGATTATGGAGATGTTGGTCTTTCAAAGGCAAGCGTTCTTGAGCGAAAGTTGTCTACTTACTATGGTGGGGTAAGGGCCAAGGTCTATGAGAGAGAATTCGATCCGGTTTCTATCAAGTCGGAGAGGCCGGATATTGTTGTTAGCTGTGTTGACAATTTTGAGACGAGATATTTGATTAATGATGCTTGTTATCGTAATGGTATTCCTTTTGTCGATTCGGGAGTTGAAGGATCTAGCGGATATGTTATGTTAAGAGACAGAAGTACACCGTGCTACAGATGTTTCATGGGAGACAACAGGATAGACACAGAGGCTTCCAGAGGCATTCTGGCTTTTACAACTTATTTTGGCGGGTTGCTAGAAGCGGCTTTGGTTACGAGCTACCTTAATAACAGAAATTACGAAGGCAAAATCTTCTGGTTCGATCTGAAAAAACACAGATTCGAAGAGATAACTGTTGAACGTAGGGAAGACTGTCCCGTTTGTTCGTTAGCGAAGAGGTGACTCTTTTGGAAGTTGTTTACGGAGACAAGAAGTGGAATTTCGATAGAGATCTGAGTTACGGTGAACTGATAAAGGAGACTCGACTTGGGCGGGTCTCCGTTCTGGTTATGGTGAATGGCCGACTGGTAAGGAAAGAGGAGATGATCCCGGTGAAGTCGAGAGTTCTAATAATCAGTGCTGCTAACGGAGGATAAATGGCGCATACCGACGCATACTTGCGCATAAGAACATATAGTGCTTTCTTTTGATCGCTATCGTTTCGTGGCGGAATTAGGTTTTTTTGTAGGGAGCATCTCTTGAATGTAGAATTCTAATGGATAGTTGAAATATATATGGAGGTGGAGAAATTGGAAAAGAAAAAGGTTTTGATTCTTGGCGCTGCTGGAAGGGACTTTCATAACTTCAACACTTACTACAGAGACAACGAAGAGTTCGAAGTAGTAGCCTTCACGGCGACACAAATTCCTGGAATCGATGGAAAAAAGTATCCTGCGGAACTCGCAGGCAGACTCTATCCAAATGGCATTCCGATACTTCCGGAAGAGGAATTCGGCAAATTGATCGATGAGCACAAGATCGATCAGGTCGTTCTCGCGTACAGCGATCTTCCACATCAATATGTCATGGAGAGGGCGGCAATAGCGAACGCGCACGGTGCGGATTTCATTCTACTTGGACCCAGCAAGACAATGGTTAAATCCTCGAAACCGGTAATCTCTATCTGCGCAGTTAGGACGGGTTGTGGAAAGAGCCAGACAACCAGAAGGGTGCTCGACATTCTGAGAGCCAAGGGTAAGAAGGTTGTCTCTATCAGACATCCGATGCCTTATGGAGATCTTGTGAAGCAGAAGGTCCAGAGATTTGCCGATTATTCAGATCTGGATAAACACGAATGCACTATCGAAGAGAGAGAGGAATACGAACCCCATATAGATCGAAATGCCGTTATATATGCCGGGGTCGATTACGAAGCGATCCTCAGAGAAGCCGAAAAAGAGGATGTAGACGTAATAATATGGGACGGCGGAAACAATGATTTCTCATTTTATAAGACAGATCTGTATATAACTGTAACCGATCCTCATAGAGCCGGTCACGAGACTACATACTACCCGGGATTCACGAATCTTATGATGGCTGATGTAATTGTTATCAACAAGGAGGAGACGGCTTCTCCAGAAGATATCGACATCGTCCGAAGAAATATTGCTAAATTCAATCCCGACGCCATTGTAGTTGACGGCGCTTCACCGATAACAATTGAGGGAGGCAAGTCGTCCGAGATAAAGGGTAAGAGAGTTCTCGTCGTAGAGGATGGCCCGACCCTGACCCACGGTGGAATGAAGTACGGTGCGGGATGGGTAGCAGCAAAGAAGTTTGGCGCATCCGAGATAGTTGATCCAAGGCCTTATGCAGTAGGATCACTCGTTTCAACGTATGAGAAGTACAACCACCTGGATCAGATCCTTCCCGCAATGGGATATGGCGAAAAGCAGATGAAGGAGCTAGAGGATACCATAAACAAGGCCGACGTAGATCTTGTAATAATTGGCACTCCGATTGACCTGAGAAGGGTAATCGACATAAAGAAACCTGCCGTAAGAATCGGTTATGAGCTTCAGGAGATAGGGAAGCCCGATCTAGAAGAGATAATAGAAGACTTCCTTAAGGAACACAATATATTGTAGATCAGCAAAAAGGGGACTGGATAATCCAGTCCCTTTCTTTTATTGCTTCTTCTTTATCGGTATGTAGATGTCAAACTCAGAATCTTCTTTCCCTGTGAATCTTTCATCATACAGTTCAAACTCATTCAGTCCGACCGGTTCATACTCGGAATTCTGAAACCACTTTCCATAGATGTACTCATAAGTATCTTGCAGTGAGTCAAGCTTTCCCTTGTGAGTGAAAACGGCGTAGGTTGCCTCAGGTACTTCTGCCCCAATCATTCCCTCCGGGATTCTTTCCAGAGTCGAGACGGCCAAAGAGGCTATGTAGTCGAACTTGCCGTCTATGAAGTCCTCTTCACCTGTGCACATCAGCCCGTAGCTTTCCTTCGCCGATATGACATTGTCGATCTCGGTATGCCTCTCCATGAAATCTCTCCAGAGTTTCGGGCAGTTGTTTGCCGGATCATTTCCGTAGTACTTCAAACCAATGACTTTGAATGCCGATTTGTGGATGATTTTCGGTTCCATTCTTATTCCTCCCTTGAGACCTATCAGGTCTTTTTTGCACAGTCTCTTTTTCTGAGTGACGGTGAAGTGGAGTTCAAGCCTGCGATACTTGCCAGGCGTCAAGTAGTATCTGCTTTTGAATGCTCTGGTAAATGATTCCTGCGAATCATAGCCTAACTGCAGGGCGATCTCCAGAATACTCATCGAGGTTGTAGCAAGTTTGTCGGCAGCCACGCTCAACCTTCTACCCTTGCGGTACTGGCCTATCGTCTCGCCAACAGTGTGGAAGAAGATTCGCTGAAGATGAACTGATGAGTAGAAGATTTCTGAGCAAAGATCGTCGAGAGTTATCGGGGATGAAAGGTGCTCCTCAATGTAATCAATGACGGAGTTCACACAATCGATGTAATCCTCTTTCAAAGAAGTGTCTCTGGACATCCTCCACCTCCGCAATAATCGTCTTAAAGATTATACAAGTATGGACGGGCTTGTTTTTGATCGAAAGAATCATGATGGAGTCTCTTCTCAAAGCTGAGTCAATCCAAAGCAATTCCGACTGAACGAAACCGTTAATCATGGCAATATCAGAAGTCAACAAGCCTTTCAAGCTTCTTAGCCGCTTCTATTGTGTTACTTACTTCTTTCGGCAGAGGAGGTGTTCCCTTGAAGCCCGTTTTCCTGACGAAGTCGACAAGCATCGTCCTAAGTTCCTCAGGATTCCAGTTAGAAAGTTTGTCCAGGGTATCTACTCCAGCGTCGTAGTATAGCCTCGCCCTAACTCCCTTCATTCCACCTAGTCTCGAAAGATCCGAGAGTTTAAGGTATTCAAGTATTCTTTCCATTTCAATTCCGGTGCGTGCAGCCAGGCTTTCTCTCAGCTCAGGCGAACGTGCGGCTGCGATCATTTGATAGGTGTCAAATATGCCCTCTTTCGCGAGTTTTTCCACTATTGTCCTGTCGTACCCGGAGAATCTATCTAGTCTCATGCCTTTCCTGTTTGCTGCAATTTCTTTTTCACGAAGTTCCGAGGCGTATTTCGCAAGTGAAGGTTCAGAAAGAAAACAGAAATACTGTGCTATGCTACGCAGTTGTTGCTTCAGGCGGGCTTTGTCATTGTAGTTCGATTTTGCGAAGCCTTCAATATCCTCTTTTTCTGCCTCTTCAATTGATTTCTCATTCGAATCAAGAAGGAATCTCTCAAAAGATGCAACTCCAGACAACATCAAGTCGATAACATTCTCACTCTTACCTTTACTCTTCAAGAAGGCTATGAAATCTTCCTTTTTTATCATCCAATCACATCCCTTGCGAAGAGAAAACGCCTAAACGATCTGGAGAATAGACCTTCTTAGCCACCCAAATGAACATAGTCAAACAATGTATTAATTACAGTGCTTCTACAGTTATCTTCGAAGCAAGACTCATCACGTCATCGAATCTACAAAGCTCTGTGCCGGGCGTCATGACGGCAGCTGAACTGGCGGCACCAGCCATTTTCAATGCAGTTTTTGCCGTCTCGCCAAGTTCTCTGTACATGCAGTATGCCGCCAGGAAAGAGTCCCCTGCGCCAACCGCGCTCTTGACAGGTACTTCAGGGACACGAATACGATAGAACTCCCCACTCACTGATGCAATAGCTCCCTCAGCTCCCATAGTCAGAAGGATTTCTTCGACTGAATACCTGCTCGACACTTCTGAAATTGCCTTTCTGAAATCCGCCTCTCCGATTAGCTCTCGATTGAGCAGCCTTTGAAGTTCGTGAATATTTGGCTTTATTCCTCTTGGCTTGGCCTCAACCCCCTTGGAGAAAGGCTCCTTGTCGGAATCGATGTAAACGTTGACTCCAATGTTCCTCATCCTTGAACAGAGTTGTGCGTAGATATTGCTGCTTACTCCTTCCGGAATGCTTCCGCACAAAAGGAGATAGTCGTCCTTTCTCAAAAGTATGTCGATTGTTTTGTAAAGTTTGTAGACTTCCTTGACGGATATTACCGGACCTGGAAGACTCATTCTGTATTGACCGCTTCCCGTCTGGACGAGAATGTTGGTCCTTGTTTCTTCTTCACTTCTTACCGTTGCATAAACGACTCCCTCATCATCGAGCATCTCTTCTATTACCTTTCCGGTATGACCTCCAAGAAAGGCAATAGCGACTGAATGGCCTCCCAGTTCATTTATCACACGTGATACGTCGACACCCTTGCCTGCAGGGTAATCTTTTACTCTATCTACCCTCACCGTATCGTCCTCGATTAGAGCGTCTGTATACAAGAATCTATCCAGCGCTGCATTCAAAGTAAGTGAGAAAATCATTATTTACACCTCCTACATCCTGCCGAGACGATAGTTGATGATTCCGAGCACTACAATTACGCTTGTCTCGACTCTTAGAGTCCTTCTTCCCAATGAAACGGGCGTACATCGGGTCGAAGCGTCTTTTATCTCCTCCGGCGCGAAGCCCCCTTCTGGTCCTACGATCAATCGCAGTTTTTCTTCAACGGCAAGTTCTTTTTCTACTTCTGCTAGAGGCCTGCCACCGAATTCCAGAAGCAGGTTATATGATCCCTCTAGAAGAAGTGTCTGGGATACAGTAATCTCGGGAATGTAAGGATTAACACTCTGCTTGGCCGCTTCCCTTGCGACCGCATTAAACTTATTCAGCTTACTTTCATCAACTCTTGAAACCGACCTAAGGCTATTGAACAATTCGATTCTGTCGACTCCCAATTCGGTTGCTTTCTCTATCAAAATATGAAGCCGTGGCCACTTTGTCGCTGCCACGGCTACAGTAATACTCTTACCGTCTTTCTCGACATGCTCACGCCCAATAATAGTTCCCGAGGCAGATGATTTCCCAAGTTCATCTAGAAGAAATCTGTAAATGGTACCTTTGCCATCAATGCCCGTTAGTTTGTCACCAGGGCTTGCTCTAGTCACTCTCAGATGTTTGGTTTCACTGCTGTCTAGAATGACTCTGTTGTCTTCGGGCAGAACAAAGAAAGCATTGGGCAACTAACCAATGACCTCCTGCCTCATGTATGGTACGAGGGCTTTGGGCACATCAATCTTTCCATCACTTCTCTGGTAGTTTTCAACTATTGCTACCAGGGTCCTTCCAACGGCCAGTCCCGAGCCATTTAAACAGTGTACAAACTTCAGTTTGTTGTCACTGTCTCTGAACCTTATGTTGGCTCGTCTTGGCTGGAAGTCCTCAACGTTTGAACAGGAAGAAATCTCTCTATAAGTGCTGTAAGAAGGCAACCAAACTTCAAGATCATAGGTCTTGGCCGAGGCAAATCCGATATCCCCAGTACAAAGAGCAACTACCCGGTAAGGAAGTTCCAACTTTCTAAGAACATCTTCAGCATCGGCCGTAAGATTCTCGAGAGCATCGTAAGAATCATCGGGATGGGTGAACCAGACAAGCTCAACCTTGTCAAATTGGTGTACTCTTATCATTCCACGAACATCCTTTCCGTACGATCCTGCCTCTCTCCTGAAGCATGCACTGTAAGCCGTGTATTTCTTAGGTAGATCTCCTTCGATGATCTCGTCCATGTGCTGTGAAACAAGAGGCACTTCTGCCGTAGGTATCATAAACATATCGTCGGGATCGATTCTGTAGGCTTCGTCCTCGAATTTTGGGAGCTGGCCGGTTGCCTGCATTGTAGCCCTCTTAACCATGAAAGGAAGAGCAACTTCTTCATATCCCTTAGAGTGATGTAGATCAAGCATGAAATTGGCAATTGCCCTCTCAAGTCTTGCTAGATCCCTTCTGAGGATTATAAATCTCGCTCCAGAAATTTTCGCGGCTCTTTCAAAGTCTATAAGACCAGTTTCCGGCCCGTAATCCCAGTGCGGTCGGATCTCAAAGTCGACCTTTCTCGGTTCTCCCCACTTCCTAACGACGACGTTATCTTCCTCACTCTTGCCAACGGGTGTTGTCGATGATGGAATATTGGGAAGATAGAGAAGCTTATTTTTCAGTTCTTCTTCTATCTGAGAAGTTCGGTTATCAAGTTCCTTGACCTCGGATGAGATCTCCTTCGCTCTTTCCATAAGCGAAAGAGCAAGTTTCTCGTCTTTGATTGCTTTGGCGCGGGCAATTTCCGAAGATATGCTATTTCTCTCGGCCTTTTTTTGTTCAACTACCAGCAGCGCCTCTCTCCTCTTTGATTCCATATCAACGATCTCATCCAACAGCTCTGAGGTCATCTGCCTGTGCTCAAGAGCTCTCCTCAAAATTCCGGGCTTTTCTCTAATCAACCTTACATCAATCATGTTCTTTCCTCCTGCTAGAAAACAAGCTCTATCTCAACATCTTTTCCTTCAAATGAGTCATCATTTGTGTCGTATATCAGTTCAGCGGCCCAAATCTTTCGACTGTTCTTGAAATCGTCAACAAAGACATTTCCTCTCAAATTAAGGAGCCCCGTATCTCCAAAATACTCGAAGTAGAGTGTATCAACATTGAGATCGCCTTTGTAGTCAATGAAAATCAGGTTGGGTGTTGCCTCCTTTGTTTCCTTTGCGAAACCCTCATAGTATTCAGTTTTCTGATCGAAATTGAGGATCTCGGTCCTGTAAACATATATGTCCTTACCATCATCCTCTTTTGAGTAAATTATGGCTTCAACATCTTCAAGCAATGTACCGGTTGAGTTCTCAAGATTGTAGTCAAGCGATGAAGAGGTCGCCTCACCAGTCTGAAATCTTACAAAGGTTTCGCCTTCAGTGACAAAACTCTCCCAATCAGTAGTACCCTTTGTCGCAGTTGCCAGTGGAGTCTCAACGTAAATCTCTCCGTCCTTGTTAATGAAGACATTTCCAATAAAAGTGAAGACCTCTTTCTGCAGAGATCCCAGGACTGTGTCTCCCTTTATCCTTACTGTACTGGCAAAGATTGTTGCTGCAAGGGAAACAAAAATTAGTCCAATTATAATAACACTCTTTCTCTTCATAAACTACCTCCAGACGATTATTCGTTTGCTTTCTTAGAGTCCATTATCTCTAAAAGATTCTTGACAATTACCTCGAGAGCCTTTACCTGATCGGACTTTATTTCAGTCATTACCGATTTCAGGTACTCTACTCTTCTATCGATAACTTTCTCTATAAGTGTTCTTCCGGAATCGGAAATGTCGATTATGAATGATCTCCTATCTTTGTCGGAACGTCTTCGTTCTACCAAATCAGCATCAATAAGCCTTTTCACAAGACCCGTTGTTGTGCTCTTGGTAATTCCAAGCCAGCGACTGATGTCACTCATCCTCTTTTCTCCATTGAAGAAAAGAACCTGAAGGACATCGAATTGGGCCGGAGTGATCGGGAAGTCCCTCAGAACCTTTCTTCCTTCCCTTCTAATCCTCGTAGAAATCGTTCTAAGATTCTTCTCAAGAATTGCAGCGTCTTCCTTTTTGATTTCATTTACGGACATCACTACACCTCCAAACCCTCTGTATTGGTTGACAGAAAACGGTACTACTCAAGAGATTATATCATCATATTTACCGCGGTTAAGACTGATTCTCAGGTTGCTTACGTTCATTACTCTAGTTCTGTGGCGTTCGTATCGTGTGCTGAAGCCAATGAAATGGTGATGTATAATTTCAGTATGAAATTATCTGAAGAAGAGTATACTAAACTTGTTAGATTTGATGCCGCTTACAGAGTAGATCACAAGATAGTTGCGGGTGTAGATGAAGCCGGAAGAGGTCCTCTTGCCGGTCCCGTTGTAGCAGCTGCAGTTATTGTTCTTAATCCAGTGGAAGGGGTTTACGATTCTAAAGCTCTATGCAGAAGAATTAGAGAATCGTTGTTTGAAAGAATAATCGAGAACTCCATAATAGGTATAGGGCTTTCGTCGCCTGAAGAGATAGATCTCTTCAACGTCTTTGCAGCCACCAGGCTGGCAATGAACAGGGCACTGAGCGTTCTTTCTGAGAGGCCAGATTATGTAATCGTTGACGGAAAGTGGCTGAAATTGGATGTGAAGGGCGAGTGCATCGTCCGTGGAGATCAAAAAAGCGCATCGATTGCCAGTGCTTCAATAATTGCAAAGGTGTTTAGAGATCGGATTATGGATTCTCTCGATTCATTGTATCCTGAGTATGGTTATAGAAGGCACAAGGGTTATTGTACTGAAATGCATCTTAATGCTCTGAGAAAATTTGGACCGACAACTTGGCACAGACTAACTTACAGGCCGATTCGAGAATTGATTCCCAAGGAACTTGTATCGCGATGGTCAGAAGAAAATGAAGTAAGTAGCGCAAGGCTTTTTAGAGCAGGGTTAGCTACAATGGAGGTCAAGAATTGAGAAGGACATTTGAGGAAAGCGAATGGATAAGACTCATTGAGACAATGGAGAAACTGAGATCTCCAGGAGGCTGTGAATGGGATATAGCACAGACTCATAAGACACTTAGACCATATTTGATTGAAGAGGCGTATGAGGTGCTTGATGCCATAGATGGTGGAAATGACGAAGAGCTTGCCGAGGAGCTTGGTGATATCCTTCTTCAGGTAGTATTTCATTCACAGATTGCTGCTGAGAGAAAGGCCTTCACGATTACGGATGTTGTAAGGTTACTAATAGATAAGCTCGTGAGAAGGCACCCCCATGTCTTTTCCGATTCAAAGGGTTATTCTTATCGCCAGTGGGAAGAAATAAAAGCGAAGGAAAAGGGAGTAGACTCAACTGAGAGTTCCTCTATTGGTAAGATCAACAAGGCACTTCCGGCACTGAGTCTGGCTCGCAGGGTTCAGGAGAATGCTTCGGTCGTAGGTTTTGATTGGGATGAGATAAGCGGCCCACGCAACAAGGTAAACGAAGAGATAGAAGAGCTAGACTGTGCTATAAAGGGAAAGGATAAGAAGAAAATTGAAGAGGAAGTCGGAGATCTTCTCTTTACGATTGCAAATCTATCGAGATTCCTTGATGTGGATCCTGAATTGGCTTTAAAGAGATCAACTGAGAAATTTGTGAACCGTTTTCGAGATATGGAGAGTCATATTGAGAAGTACGGTCTGGAAATTGAAAGCATGACCATAGATGAGCTCAATCACCTGTGGGAAAAAGCGAAGGAGGGTACAAATTGAAGAAGCTGCTAATCGCTGCCCTGATGATTATGTTATTTGTTGTAACAGCGCTTGCACAGACAGAGGAGTTATCAGAAAGTGGGATAGCCGCCAAGGTAAATGGCGAGGTTATCACCATGGATGCTTTCCTTTCGAAAGTTTTGCCCAACTATACTGAGATATCAAAGAGGATTGAAGAGGTTGACCCTCTCTTTTCAGAGATGCTTCTGAATACTGAAGCCGGCCAGAAATTACTGGAGGAATACGAAAGAAATTCTCTGGAGGCTCTGATCGAAGAGACGCTTATTATTCAGTATGCTAGGGAAGCTGGAATAGAAGCCGACACCGAGGTTCTGAGAGGCGTTGTCAACAAATCAATCATGGATACTCTCACAGAATTAGATATTGAAAAGACAGATGCGGATCTTTTCTACATTCTCAAAGGGTACATCGATGGGCTGAGTTCCTATGAGGCTAAAGTGGTTAGAGATTTGGCCTACAAAGAGGTTCTTAATGGTCTCTATGAAGCTGTTACTGAAAGTGCAACTGTTACGGAAGAGGAGGTTGAGCAGTATTATCTGGCCAACTCCTCCAGGTATGCAATTGAGGAGGAAAGGGCCAATCTAAAAGTGCTACTTTTTGATTCTTTCTCTGAAGCCTACTCGGTATGGAAGGCGGCATCTAGGGATGCTAATCCTGCTTCTGTACTCGATACCTTTCCTGAAGTTCAGTCGGGGAGTTTCACGAGACAGGAGATTGAGAATCTGAATCCCGAGGTTGTGAAATCTCTCTTCAAACCGACTAATGGCGAGTTGCTTTCTTCGGTCGTGACTCTTGACAACAAATATGCTGTTATTTATCTTGAGTCATATTCTCCGGCCGGCGCTCAGGGCATTGATGACGTAAGGGAAGAGATACGGCAAATTCTGATTGCAGAGAAGAAGGACTTGCTCTGGAGAATATGGAAGGAGCAGGAATTCAAAGCTTTCAAAGAAGGAGCTGTTGTAGAGAGATACTACGAGACTGATGGAGGAGAGTAGATTGAGTGTGACAAAAGAAGCTGTCATGAAAGCTCTGGGCGAAGTGTACGATCTCGAAATAGGTTTTGATATTGTCTCCCTCGGATTGATATACGGTGTAGAAGTTCAAGAAAACAACGATGTCAGAGTCAAAATGACAATGACGACGCCTATGTGTCCTTTGGCCGGGCTTATGCTCGAAGATGCAAGAAGAAAAGTGAGCGAGATCGAAGGGATCGGTGATGTCAAAATGGAACTTACCTTCGACCCACCCTGGACACCTGAGATGGCGAGTGACGACGTAAGAAAGATGCTAGGAATTTGAGATTACAGCAATTAGCGGAGATATCCAGGAAGAAACTAGCCGAGGCGGGAATTGATAATTCCCGCTTTGTTGTGTTACTGCTTGCGAAGGAATTTTTATCTCTGAGTGGAGCCGACATGATCCTCAAGAATACTGAAGAAATCGAGTCTCCACTGGCCAATAGATATCTTGCTGCGGTGGAGAGAGTTGCAAGTGGAGAACCGATAGATTATGTGCTGGGATTCAGAGATTTCCTTGGTATTCGACTAAAGCTCTCTCATAGCGTCTTAATTCCCCGTAACGAGACAGAGGAGCTGGTTGAGATTGTCATTGCCAGTGAAAACAGTTCAAGAGTATTCGTTGACATAGGAACGGGAAGCGGAGCGATAGCGTGCGCATTGGCCAGTCATATTCCTTCCGCGATTGTTTACGCGACAGACATTTCGAAAGAGGCCCTTGCACTGGCAGAGGAAAATGCCAAGAGAAATGGCATTCATAACATAAAGTTCATTGAGGCAAACAACATAGAAGGGCTAGATTCTTTTCTAGAACATGTGGAAGTCCTAGTTTCTAATCCTCCATATATTAGGACAACCGACATGAATTCTCTGGATTTAGCCGTAAGAAACCATGAACCTCGGATTGCGCTGGATGGAGGAGAGGATGGTCTCGACTTCTACAGGAAGTTCTTCAGACATCTACCCTTCGGAAAGAGAGTCTACCTCGAAATATCGCAATACGAGACTGAAGGGCTTATAGGGCTGGCTCGAGACCTGCGAGGTTACTGCTACGAGTTCAGGAAGGACTTCTTGGGAAACTACCGGTTCATGATTCTTCATCCAGAAGATTGAGAACTTGGCATGAAAACCTTTCCAGTTCGACCCTGAAGAGATGATCAGCAAGATAATCTAGACCCGTCTCTTCCCTGTTAATGATTGCGACTTTTGCACCGGAAGATCTGGCAATAACTGGAAACTGAGCAGCCGGATACACCATCAGTGAAGAGCCCATAGCAAGAAAGAGATTACAGTTTTGCGCAGCTTCCTCTGCCTTTTCGATTGCATCTTCGGGAAGCATCTCACCGAAAAAGACGATTCTTGGTTTTATCAGACCACCGCAACTGCATTTAGGGACATCGGTTCTTTGTAGAACGAGTTCAAGCTCTGTCCTGTCAAATTCCTTTCCACATTTCATACAATCAAACAAAGAGGCTGTCCCGTGCAGTTCAACCACTTCTTTTGCCCCGGCCTTCTGTTGAAGACCATCGATGTTCTGAGTTATTATCGTTTTGATTAACCCCATTTTCTGAAGCTTCACCAAGAGAATGTGAGTTGCATTGGGTTTGGCGTCTGCCATCGTGTGGATTCTCTCTTTTGCCACTTTGTAGTATCCGGCAGGGTCCTTCATGAATGAGCTTAGCTCAAAAATAGCTGGTGAGACTTTACTGTAAAGACCCCCAGGGCTTCTAAAATCTGGAATGCCGCTTGCAACGGAAACGCCCGCACCAGTAAGTACCGAGGTATTTGCTGATTCTCTTATCAGGGAAATGAGCAAATCGGCTTCTTGGCTGACGCTACTCACCTCTTGCAAATTGAATCTTCGGAAAGTTTGTCTTGCCTGTATCGGCCCAAACGAAGACATTTTCATCTGCAGAGAACGTGGGGGCGGGATCTACACCAATTATCGTTGCATCGAGAGGCAGCGAGACTGTCAGCGAATAAGCTTCACCAGTCAGATCGAATTCCATCTCTCCCATGTCAGTATTTACTACACCGTCCTCAACGGCCGCAAAACCTGCAATGACAGCGTGTTCAATTACCTTCACTCTGTTTGAACCAAGAACCGTAGCCGTAGATTGAAAGTCCTCAACAAACATCTGTCTGCTGAAGCTCTCCGCGAACTGGTTCATTGATTCCTGAAAATCTGTCAGTTGTTCTTCCTGAGGTTTATCGTATTGCTCAAGGAATTGTGTCATCTGGCTGGGTTTGTTGAAAATTATCTCGGTTTCGATATCAAGTGTAGCCCGGCCCTCGTAGTCATATGAATAGTTGCTGTTGGATGACAAGGTATCTATATCCAGTCTGTTGTTAAATGCCATGAACATGTTTATTGCAGTCATTCCAACCATAACAACAACAAGTATGATAAGAAGGGTGTTGAATTTCATTTGTAACCTCCCAATAATTATTAGATTGCCCTGAGAATATGATAACATCATTCTGTGCTAAAATACATTGTGGCCCTTTGTGGTTGCCATCAACGATCAGCTAGTGCATTTATATTTCTGTGTTTCGGTTTGGAGGGATTTCAGTGCGAATTCTAAGCGGTATGCGCTCCACTGGCAGACTTCATCTGGGGCATTTTGTCACTCTAGAGAAGTGGAAGGAACTGCAAGACCAGGGGAATCAATGTTTCTACTTCGTGGCAAACTGGCACGGTCTTACTTCTCACATTGATGCAACTTCTAGTTTTCACGACTGGACTCTCGACATCATCAGAACATATGTTTCAGTTGGTCTTGATCCGGAGAAGTCGGTTCTGTTCATTCAATCTGCAATAAAGGAACATGCGGAGCTATTCCTTTATTTTTCAATGCTTGTATCTGTTTCTAGGCTAGAGCGTGTTCCCACTTACAAGGATCAGAAGGAACAGATAGCAAACAGGGATCTATCAAGTGGTGGATTCTTGCTTTATCCTGTTCTGCAAGCCGCAGATATTCTTATGTATCTTGCTACTGGAGTTCCAGTTGGAGAGGATCAGATATATCACGTAGAGCTTACCAGGGAGATTGCCAGGAAATTTAACAACCAATTTGCCGAGGTCTTTCCAGAGCCTGAGCCTATTCTGGCAAAAGTTCCCAAGCTTCCTGGGACGGACGGCAGAAAGATGTCCAAGAGCTATGAAAACTATATTCTTATAGATACAGATGAGAAAGAGCTCTGGAAAATGATTGCTCCAATGATGACAGATCCTGCAAGAAAGAGAAGAAATGATCCTGGAGATCCTGAGAAATGCCCGGTTTGGGACTATCACAAAGCCTTCACTTCATCTGATGAAGAAAAAGAATGGGTTGTTGAAGGATGCAAGACGGCAAATATAGGGTGCCTTGAATGCAAGAGGGTACTTCAGAGAAACCTTGTCGCCAAACTATCTCCTGTGTGGGAAAGACTGTCATATCTCAAGGAGAACACTTCAGAGCTTTCCAGAATAATTGAAGATGGAAATCGAAAGGCTAGAGAAGTGGCAAAGGAGACAATGAAGAAAGTTCTTGAAGCAACGAAGCTGGGGTGGTGACCATGGAACAGCTTGAACTGGTCTTCAGTTTTCCAGAATTTGAAGGACCACTTGATCTACTGGTCTATCTAGTCAGGAAACACCGGGTGGATATTCGTTTGATACCTATCACAGTTATTGCAGATGAGTTCATCACGCATGTAAATAAAATGAAATCACTTGACATGGTAGTGACTTCGGATTTCCTTGTTATGGCTTCAACCCTAATGGAGATGAAATCGAAAGCTCTGCTTCCCAGAATCAGTAACAACGAGGCTGAAGTATTTGACAACCAGAGGAAGGAGCTTTACCGGAGAGTCGAGGAGTATAAGGCTCTGAAGGACCTGTCTAAGGAATTTAGGGTAAAGCTGTATGATGCATACAGCTATGAAAGGGCAACCGCGAGGCCAACTGTAGATAGAGAAAGAAAGGAAGATCTTCCAGATGAATTGACAGAAGCGTTCAAGGCAATACTAAAAGAAACTGTGCTAAGAGAGAGGGTATATACAATAGTCTCGGAAAGCGTAAACGTTGAAGATAGAATGATGCAGATTGAGCAACTCTATGAAACGATAGAGCTTTACAAATTCCTAATGAGTCTCGAAAGCAGATCAGAGATTATCGTTTCCTTTCTGGCAGTTCTTGAGTTGCTAAAACTGAACAGGTATTATCTTGACACCGTAGAACCTCTCACTCTCAGGAGGAAGGTTTCGTGAGCGAGGAATTAACAAAGAAGGCCGTCATGGAAGCATTGATATTTTCAGCAAAGAGTGGAATTGAGCCTTCACGAATAGCCTCGATTATTGGGATAAAGCTTAGTCAGGTTATGTTGCTTCTTGAAGAACTTGAAAAAGAATATGAAGGTCATGAACACGGTGTTGTGATCAAGTCAGTCAATGGAAAGCTCAGGTTCTATACGAAGGCATCGATTCAGTCATATGTGAGTCAAATTTCGGTAAGGCCTCTTGTAAGCATAACAGACACTCAGATGGAAGTTCTGGCAATTGTAGCCATCAAAGGTCCGCTAACCAGGAATGATGTTGAGCTTGTTAGGGGACGTTCTTCGCAGTCCCAGCTTCTAGAGCTATCGAAAATGGGGCTCATCGGAAAGAGAAAGTCTAAGTTGCCCGGGAGGCCTTACCTCTACAAAGTTAGTTCTCGATTCTACGAGTTGTTTCAGGTTGACGATCTTGCAGAGATCGTTCAAGGGTTGGCTTTCGGCGAGGGAGAAGATAAATTTGAGACTTCACGAGATAATCTCACAGATAACGGGAATGTCGAGGAGAAAATCAACGCAAGCGATTTTGGACGGGAGAGTGAAATTGAACGGCAGGATAGAAACTTATCCGAGACTTGATGTAACGCCTGAATCTTCTCAAATACTTCTTGACGGAAGCAGACTGAGTTTTTCCAGCGAAGAGAAGGTAGTCTATTTAGTCAACAAACCCATTGGATATCTCAGCGCCATGAGCGATGATCGAGGAAGAAAAACGCTTACAGACTTAATTGATGGAAAGATTAAGGAGAGGGTTTTTCATGTGGGAAGGCTAGATCAAGACAGCTGTGGTCTCATATTGATGACAAACGACGGCGATCTTGCAAATCTTGTTTCTCATCCTGCTTCGGAGATAGAAAAAACTTATGTTGCGGGAGTAAAGGGGATTCTTGCCGATAGCGAACTCCAAGCAGTGAAGATTGGAGTCACTCTTAACGATGGATTCAAAACCTCTCCCGCAAAGATAAGGCTTCTAAGAAGTGAAAGAAACTTTTCGAAGTATTCTATTACGATTTATGAGGGCCATAAACGAGAGATAAGAGAGATTTTTAGGGTGTTCAATAAACCAGTTGTGAGCCTTGTCAGAGTATCAATCGGGTCATTGGGTATATCTCTTGTTCCTAATCCTGGCGATGTAAAGAGACTTAGCCGGAAGGAAATTGATTTGCTAAGCAAAGGGGCCCAGAAGAGGACCCCCGGAAAAGTCAACAAGAACCTTTAGCTGCATATACTGGCAGGGTCTTTCTCTTCAGCTGCTCAGATCGACAACGAACGCACCAATGTAAGTGTCAGCTGCTCCGTAGTAAAGAATCAGTCTTTCTTCCATGACTACCGCCCCTTCAATGAAAATTACGTTCGGAACTTGACCTTGCTTTTCCCAGGAAAGTTCCGGCTCAACAAGAGGTTTGTCCGTCCTTCTTACAAGTTTCCTGGGATTATTGATATCAAACAGGGCAGCTCCGGGTCTGTAGATCGTCGAAAAATCCGCACTGTTATAGATCAACAATATTCCTTCATCAGTGATTATTGGAGTTGGGCCTGGCTCGATCAACCTGCTGTCAAAGTTTCCCGGTCTTGGTTCCATTACTGGTCGGGGATAGATAGTCCAGTTCTTCAGGTCTGTGGAGTAAGCGAGCTTAATAGAGGAATCGCCGAAATACATGAAATACTTGCCATCAATCTTTGCAGGTACAATCGCACCGGACTTTGACCATGTATCACCTTCAAAGACCGGTCCCTGCTTTTCCCATTCAACAAAATCTGTTGATGTAGCGATGCATAGTCTCGCTTTCCCACCGTCATATCCTGTGTAAGTGAGAATGTAGAGTTCTTCAATCTTCACTATACGGGGATCTTCACATCCACCTGGGATTTCGTATGGCTCAGTGGGAGATATCAGGGGAAGATCATTTCGTGAAAATTCAAACCCATCTTCCGACTTGGCCATGCCTATCCTGGATGTGCCGTGCCATCTACCTGTTCCCGTCCAGTCTTCAGACCTGTACAGCAGATACACTGTTGAATCCACAACTATGGCAGTCGGATTGAATACGGCCTTGCTTTCCCATTCAATACCTTGTGGCATCAGCAAAGGAAGAGTAGAAGCTCTTTCAATATTATAAAGCGATTCAAACTTTATAGAGACTGCACATCCAAATGAAACCAGGAAGAGAAATACCAATATCAATTGTCTTTTCATATGATCAACTCCTTATCCAGTCAAACACAGCCTCTTTCTCAATTGTTGCGACGGCAATATGGTTATCTGCCGCTCCGTAATAGATGAAATAGTTATCTTCATGCTCAACCATCGCGTCGGAGAAGACAACGTTGGGAACACCTCCAAAGATTTCCCACTCTTCTTCAGGTTCAAGAATTGGTTCATCGCTTCTCTTTATAACTTTCTCGGGGTTCTCTAGATCCAGAACCATAAAGCCAAGTCGATAAGTTGGTCTAGGGGTATTTTCAACACCATGGTAAAGTACAAGCCATCCGTATTCGGTCTCAACTGGAGGTGCACCTACTCCAATTTTCAGGTTGTCCCACTTACCTGTTCTGGGACCTGCGATGGAAGTGAATTTCGACCATGTATCTAAATCATCTGAATATGCCAGGTACATGTCTGGCTCAATTCTATGGAACATCACATAGCGACCCCTAATCTTCTTTGGGAAGAGCGCTGCATCTTTGTTGTCGATATCTGGAATTATTACGCCGTAACGTTCCCACCGAAGAAAGTCAATAGTCGAAGCCATTGATATTCTAATCCCTTGAGGTGAGTATGCGGTGTATTGCATATAGGTTTTTCCTTCCAGCTCAGTCAACCTGGGATCTTCAACACCGTAGAGTTCCCACTGACTTCCGGGAGTGAAGACGGGTTTTTCAAAACGGTTGAATCTGAGTCCATCTAGTGAAACGGCGTATCCCATTCTCGATACCATATCTTCGCCCTGAGCCCTGTAAATCATGTGAAACAACCCTTGCCGTTTTATAACGGCGCAGTTGAAAACATATTTGGATTCCCAATGATGTTGCGATATCGGAGAAAACAGAGGATTTAACGGGTGCCTTTTTAGTTTGATCACAACTTTCACTCCTTATTTCAATGACATAGAGATTCCTTGAAGGAAGTACTTTCTGAACACCAGGAATATTACTACCATTGGCATAGTTTGAAGTACAGAACCTGCAAGGACCGGACCCAGATAGCTTCCGTACTGCATATTGAAGCTTGCAAGAAGTACTGAAAGCGGCATCTTTGTGTAGTCGCTCACAACAATCAGAGGCCACATGAAATTATCCCATATTCCGATGAAAGTGAAGAGACCTACGATCGATACAGTTGAACTTGCAAGTGGAACTAAAACCCTGGTGATTATCCATAGATCATTTGCTCCATCCATTCTGGCCGCTTCTAGGTACTCGTTAGGTACTGCTCTGAAGGACTGTGTGAACATGAATATTCCCCAGGCAGATACGAGTGAAGGAAGTATGAGAGCTGTTCTGGTGTCAATGAGACCGAGATTCCTTATAAGGACATATAAAGGAACAATGAAGAGAAATCCCGGGAATATCATTTGAAAGATTATGAAATTGAATACTGCATTTCTTCCTTTGAAACTCAGCCTGGATAGTCCGAAACCGACTAGAGCCGAGGTTACTAGTACTCCCAACGTGACGGTTACCGATATGAAAATAGAATTGCCAAGAGCCTGAATGAAGGGCCTTTCCATTTTGTCGGCAGCTTCCAGTATGAACTTGTAATTCTCGAAAGTGAACTGACTTGGAAGAAATCCGCCGTAAATCTCGTTGGTCGGTTTGAACGATGATAATAGCATCCAAACGTATGGATAGATCCATACAATTGAGGTGGTAAAGAGAACAATGTAGAGGATAATCGTAGAAAGTTTTTTCATACAATTTCCACCTCCCGCTCAACAAGCTTCCTAGTCAGTATGACGCATCCGTAGCTTAGTAAGGCCACAACTATAGCCAGTGATGAGGCATAGCCGGGATTTATCTTCTGGAATGCGGTGGTGTATATCAGCATCTGAAACGTGTATGTAGTCCTCATTGGACCACCTCCAGTGATTAGGAAGGGTTCAGTGAATATCCCGAAAGTAAGGGTAAGAGAAAGAACTAATACCATAACTAAAGAGGGATTAATGAGAGGCAGAGTGATTCTGAAGAACTTGGTTGTTTTCCCTGCGCCATCCAGTTCTGCCGCTTCATAGAGACTTTCGGGGATTGCCTGAAGCCCGGAAAAGAGGATAAGGCCGTAATAACCGATAAACTTCCAAGTCACCATCGCAGCTATAGATAGAGTGGCCAGTTGAGGACTGCTAAACCAGGGAATGGTGATTCCAAATAAGGCTCTTGTGAGCTCATTAAGAGGACCGTTTATTGCGAACAATTTCTGAAAGATTATAGAATAGGCAACTCCGGAGGAGACATTTGCTACGAGAAATGCGAGTATGAAAAATGTTCGGAATAGCTTGACTCTCTTCAAGCCAAGAGCAAAAAGCAAGGAGAGACCGAGAACCATCGGGATGAAATACAGCATGAAGTTGAAGGTGTTCAGTACGACCCTCCAGAAGAGCTCATCTTGGAACAACCTTACGAAATTCTCAAACCAGACGAATTTTCTGGGGGTGAAGTAGTTCCATTTTGAAAGGGCAAGAATTACCAGCCAGACAAACGGATATCCCCAAAAAATTGCCGTATATATGAGATATCCGCCTGACAGAGACCAGCCTTTTATTGCGTCGATGGTTTTCAATCTCTTCCTCACAGTAAATCACCTCTTCTCCTAGAAGAGTTCTCTACGTATTCTCGTTGCCGCATCACCTAGTGCATCGAACGGACTGGATTTTCCATACATTATTTGCTCTATTAGGAATGTTGTGAGAATATCCTGAACTTCAACTGTCTTCGTAGTAAGCGCTGGGGGGACCGCATAGGCAACGTGGCTAGCGTAGGCAGCAAACTTTGGATTATCCTCCATGTATTGCTGAAATATCGGGTTAGTAAGCAGATCCTCCCTTGCTGGTGGAAGATTAGTGACCTCCATCCACTTTCTGTCTTTCTCGATGTCTGAATAGACCCATTTGATAAAGCTCCATGCTTCTTCCTTGTGCTTTGTTGTGGCAAACATGACTAATCCTTTAGTATCAGCGAAAGTAAATATCGGGTTGTCTTCGGGGTAATCATCTGGAACTGGGGGAGGAGTTATTGTTATGTGATCAAAGACATCGGGGAAGAGATTCCTGGCTTGATTTATCTCCCACGGTCCAAATATACCTCCAAGAACGACTCCAAAGTAAAATGGATTGCTACCTAGATCAACCGCCGTCCAGTTATTTCTGAACATAGTGTCGATGAACGTAACGACTTCTTTTCCAGTGTCGTTGTTGAATAGAGCTCTTGCCTTTTCAACATCGAGATAAGGAGAACCTTCGCTAGCAGAATAGTAGTAAGTTATGAAGTCGTACCACCTGTCGTACCAGTTTCTGCCCATAACTACAAGCGTTCCATACTTTTCATAGGGCAAGGAGTACTTCTCACTAATCTCATAGATTTCCGAGTAGGTCCTGGGCGGCTTGTCATAACCCAGCTCCTTCAGAATGTCTGATCTCCACCACATCATTATGGGGTTAGAGTAAATGGGGAGAACGAAATAGTCGCTTCCAAACTTCCAGTTTTCGACAATGGAGGTCATTTTTCTCTGTTCCATGAGTTCCCAGAAATCTGGAAAAGAATTCAAGGGGACTAGTATATCTGCTTCAATAAGCTGTGCTGCAAAGCCCGAGAAGATGTTTGTACAGATATCTGGCATTCTTCCAGATGCTATTGATGTCAGTATAGCTTCTTCTGAACTACCCGCTGCGGGAATCGTTGACCACTTTATCTGGATTTCAGGGTTATTCTGATTCCACTCAGTAACAACCTCCTTCCAGAAGCTTTCCTGGAGGGGATTGGGTGCTGTCCAGAATACCAGTTCAGTGCCAAATAACCCAATAAGGAAACACAGGAACGCTACTAACAGAAGAGTCTTTTTCATTATGCTTTACCTCCTTTTCTATGAAGTGCTCTCTCTCTGAATGAATTCAGTGAACAAAGAAATCTTCGTCGGATGAGGCTCACTTCCGATTAGCAAGCTCTGCAATCTTCTTGATGCAACGACTCCCATCTCCTGCTTGAAGATCTTGAAAGTTGTTAGTGAAGGAGAGGTGGCAGAAGAACTCACTATATCATCAAATCCAATTATCGAGACCTCTTCCGGAATCCTTATCCCTCTAGCCTGCAGCTCTTCCAGTGCTCTTATCGCTGCAGTATCGTTACATCCAAAGACAGCATCTGGAAGTCCATATCTTGAAAGCAAGAGATCGATAATAGGGCTCATGTTATCGTTCTCCTCATCAAATTCAAACGCTTTCGGAAGGAGACCAGCGCTTTCCATTGCCGAAACATAGCCATCGTACCTATCCTTGAAGCCAAAGTGAGATAAGGGGCCATGGATATTCACAATCTTCTTCAATCCCTTTGAAAGCAACTTTCTGATTCCATAAATGGCTCCGTCATATCCATCAGAGACGACACAATCAACTTTCACTCCGGCCAAGTATTGGTCAATAAGTACAACTGGCTTTCCCCTGTTCTTAACACTTCTAACATCATTTTCTTTTATTTCTCCTCCAATCATGAGATATCCATCAAAATCGTTCGAAAACTCATCGATTGGAATAAGCTCACCTCTCATATTATTGCTTCTGAAAAACGCTTCTATTCCGTTCAGGACGATAGTATAGAATTGATCTGACTTATCAGAGAGAATTCGGAACAATCTCTTTCCTGCGACAATTCCAATATTGAAAGTGAGCTTCCGGCTTGCGAGGTAACTGGCAACTCTAGAAGGGCTGTATTCAAGTTCTTCAACAGCCAAAAGGACCTTCTCTCTGGATTTCTGAGAAACGTATCCGCTTTTGTTAAGCACTCTGGAAACTGTCGCTGTTGAGACTTCTGCTAGTCTGGCGACATCGGATAGTTTTGCAGACACAAGTATCACCTCAATATATGTAAACGCTTACAGCCTCAAAAATAATATACCCTTATTTAGTAAGGATAATCACATCTATTCCCGGTCAATCAAGATCATCTGATGATGAATAAGAATGATCAAGCTATAAATTCGCGTTATTTATTTCTATATCCCTATATTACGTTGTATATTGTCTATTATTCATTAAAAGAGAAGCAATAGTATGAAATAGCTAATTATATGATCTTCTTAGCCTATCAGCATCATTAGTAGTTCTAGTACGATCAAAATTCTTCTAGATCAAAGAAGTCATGAGATTCTATAATCTCATTGATATGTAAGCGATTTCACATCGACTTTTTGGGAGGTGTTTGTATGAAGAAGTTCTTGGTTCTGTTCTTTATATTAATTTCGGTCTTTCTTGCTGCTGAAACGGTTAAGGTTCCTGTATTTGTTAATTCCTTTTCCGGTGAGTCCATCGCAGTGACAATAACCATGAGCGAGATCCTTGATCTCGTGGGAGTTGACTTCGACGCTAATTGGGATTCCCTGAGAGTGTTTCAGGATGGGAAGGAACTTCCTTATCAGATTGATGATGCGGATTTTAACGGTAAGTTGTCTTCTGGAGATATTCTTTCCTTCTTGATTACGGGACCAGCGGAAATAGCCGTTACTGACGATTTCGACATCCTTCCTCCTGTTTACGACGCAGCGGGAAAAGTAGTTGAAGAAGAGGGACAGTGGCTTGTTGAGATCGGAGAGATAAGTGCTGTCGCAAATAACAGAGGTCTTGTAAAGATCACTGGTTTTGGAGATGTCGAAGGGACAGTCTTGGATGAAATCGGTATTGTAAGAATGTCAGGATATGTAGGATCGACCTACTATATTGATGGTGAGTTTGGCAGACATGAGGAGAAGACTTCTGGAGACTTCATAGTAAAAGAAGCTACAGTTCTTCCTGCAGGCCCTGTAGGAATAACAGTTGTTAGCACGCTTGAAGCCCAACCGTTCCTCGGAATAACTCAAAAGATCATTACAACATTATTCAGCAATGGAGATATCATTTCTCATAACACCTTTGAGTTTGCGACATACGCAGAACTAATGAAACTGCAGATAATGGCAACAAGAGTATTGACTGACGTAGCCGAGGACACGGTCCATACGCTTCCTGTATTCAGAAGACTTCTCTGGGCCGATCAACTGAATATTACACCACTTGAATACTGGCTTGATAGAAATGCGATCATGTTTTCCGGGAACAAACCTTACATAGTTTTCCCGGCCGTCGATTCTATGAGACCTCTCTGGTGGGGTGCAACATACATTTTTGCATCCGAGGAGAGCTGGAGAGCCAACTACTCGCAGTCGTTGAAGACAGGTGTAGCTGAGATAAATCCAGAGGTTCCAGTCGTAGTCGCCGACTATGAAAAGTGGATGGGAGGCCTTACCTGGGTATATGAGAGTAGAGAATTCAGAGACGGATACTTTGAATGGATGCCAGGTGAGATCGATATCTTCGAGAGTACGAAAGACTACGTATCATCAAATTGGGAAGACTATGTAAGACGCTTTGCGTCAGGAGATATTGTCAGTTTCAAAAGGATTTACTCGTTATTCAATGCCGACTCGATAGAGGACTCGATAGAATTCGTTGAACTGAAGAAGTCAGAAATTCATTCACTCAAGATCGGAGAGTGACTAATCGATAATGAAGGGTGAGAGGCTTCCTCTCACCCTTTTCTTTTGGAGGTTCCTATGAAGAAAGCACTGGTTATTCCAATACTTTTTATTTCGTTAATGCTCATAGGAGTTGAAGTTCAGATCAATCTGGATCATCTTGAGTTTCTCAGAGATCATTTTGCTGTTGAAGGAGAGAGTGAAATCGGTTACTGGATCTATTCTAACAGGCTTTCTGACGGCAATTACAGGTATGCCGACGCCCCGGGTGAAGGAGTGACATGCGTCGATGATGTTGCAAGGGCTGCAATTCTATATTTGAGGCTTTTTGAGATCTCTGGAATGGAGCAACACTACGATCGCGCCAAAGAAGCTCTCGGATTTGTGCTCTCCATGCAGGACAGTGATGGAGATTTCTACAATTTTGTCTTCGAGGACGGTAGCATTAACAGAAACGGTCCCACATCAAGAAAAGGAGGCAACTGGTGGGCTGCGAGAGCTCTATGGGCTCTTGCGAAAGGGGCCCGAGTTTCTCAGAGTCTTGATCCGGAGTTCTCGATGAGGTTAGCAGATGCTGCACAACGTTGCTTCCGAGAAATCATCAGCTTTGAACGGGACGGTCTTATACAGGGATACACCGATCTTTCCTCAGTAGTTCTTCTCGGAGCAGCGGAATTGTATCCCATGAGCAACGATGCGCTATTGGGAGGGTTCATAAAGAGATGTGCAGCCGCTCTGCAGAGCAAAGTCATTCAAGATAAGGAATCGATTTTCAATGGTCTTGTCGATGAATCATCGCCTTCAGAACCGAGATACTTCTGGCACGGGTGGGGCTCAAGACAGCTGGAAGCGTTGGCAGTAGCCGGAGAGATTCTAGAAGATGACAGCCTTATTGAAATCTCGGCAGAATCATTCAAGCGAAACTCTATTCTCCTAATAAATGCCGGGCCACTATACTCGATTTCGGGTTATCTGCAACTATTCCCGCAGATTGCCTACGCAGCTGAATCGGCAATTTCAACGGGCTTCAGCCTATATCAGTTAACTGGTGATGGGGATATCGCTACTATAACTGCTCTTCTTGGAAGTTGGTTCCTAGGAGTCAACAAGTTGAGTCAGTCAATGATAGGAGAGAACGGGGAGGGATTTGATGGACTTGAGTTCTCACACGTGAACAGAAATGCTGGAGCGGAATCAACAATTTCCATGCTTCTTTCTCTGGAGAGAATCAAAAGACTTCCCGAAGAGTATGGAGATCTGTTCTCAGCAGGGATAGAGCTTCTCACCCCGGTAGTGGTTTTGGAAGCTGAATCTATGAGGGCGGGCCTTTCAGAATCGGAAATAATACAGAGTACGGGAGTCTCGGGAAATGCATTGATCAAGATTTCCGGAGCATTCAGTTTACGTCTACCTGTCACCCTCGCAGAGGCATCGTATTCAGTGTTTGCGGCCGTAAACGAATCAAGAACGAATGAAGTGGTCTTCACCTTGAGACTGGGAGAATCAAAGTCGGAAAGGACGGTAAAGATCGAAGAGAAAACAGTACAGAAGCTGGGAGTCCTTAAGGGAAATGGAAAAGAGACAACGCTTACGGTCGGAGGAAAACTGAGTGAAGGAAGCCTTGATATCGATCAGATCATTCTGGTACCAGATATCGTTGCAGCATATCTTATTGAAGAAGACGCATCGATTGTTTTCAATTTCAATGGGTGCAGCGGATTTGACTATGGAATATCCGTAATCGATGGTAAGGTCTTTGAGAGAGAAAAGAGCATCGTACAAGTACCCGTGCTTTCCGTAAGCCTTATTGAAATGAATGGCTTTGTCCATCTAGATCTGCTCGAGTATTTCGATAACAATGGAATTGCTACCTCTGACGAAAGGAAAATGGCAAACTTCGATAATCCTCAAGGACTATTCGGAGCTTCTTACATATCCTCGGAGCTGGAAAAAGTTATAGATTCCGGTTCTCTTGCTGTAGAAGACACCGAATTTCTTGTTTATGTAGACGGAAACGACAACTTCAGACTTACAGGACAGGCGCTGACGTTTTCTGCAGAAGTATTCGATGGGATCTGCTTTTTGGGTGCGGCGAATCACGGTGATTACACGGGTGAAGCTCTCCTAATTTATGAAGATGACTATCAACAAGTGATTCCGTTGTCTTTTGCCGACTGGTGCGGAGGCCCCTCGACAGGAGAAAAGATCGCCTTCGAGTTCTCAGGTAGGTATGATAATACAGGTAACACAGAGAGAATTAATTGCATGTTATATTACCGTTGTGTCGATCTTCTCGATAAACCTTTAAAGGGAATAGTATTACCTCAAATACCTAATGTACATCTTTTCGCAATTTCGCTCTCTAGAGGTGGTTACGGTTCTCAGGAAAAGTAACTGCTGATTTTGAACTGAAATTCAGATGTAGAAGGCCGATTGTGTGATGAAAGTATAGTCCCTCTAAAAAACTATATTAGAAATGGATTCCGGATTGCAGGGTTAGGGCTTACAGATGCCGCTGTCCGCCTGATAGTCGATGCTGCTCGCTGAAAAACTTCGTTCTTGATCCTTCGTCCAAGACCGTGAACCCGTCCTTGGATAAGATCAAAATCGTCACGGGCTCTCTCTCGGAGAACGGTCAACGGATTACCTCTGACGATATCTCTTTCCAACCGTCACCGCTATTTGTCACCACGTAGCCAATCGCCAAACCTTGACACCATACTCGGCCGGTGATAGAATTTACTGTGCGGATGCGTAGCTCAGCGGAAGAGCGCTTCCTTCACACGGAAGAGGCCACAGGTTCAATCCCTGTCGCATCCACCAGAAGGAAAAGGGAGTCATTTAGACTCCTTTTTTGCTTTTCTTCTAGGTTTTTTTGGTTTCTCTTGCTGTTTCACGAATTTCACTTCATAAGAAGTCGGAATCGGCCATGTAAAACCGACTGAAATTTCTCTTTTAAGAGTTCTCCCCAGGTTTTTCTGGTTATCGGGAGTGAGGATTCCCGACATGTTTTGATACACTTGAACAGCTGCCCCGCTAATAGTCTCATCCTGAAAACCTCTCGTAAGGTCCTTCAACAATCTCTGATATACAGCCCTAGGAGATTCAATTCTTCCCGTGCCCTTACAGATCGGACATGAAGAATATAGTTTGGATCCGATGGCAGCTGTCGATCGCTTTCTAGTCATTTCCAGAAGTCCCAGTCTAGTGAATCCCATTATCATGGTTCTTGCCTTGTCTCTTTTGAACTCACTGGTAAGACTGCCAATTACTTTCTGTCTATCCTCATCGCTCTTCATATCTATAAAGTCAATAACAACAATTCCTCCGATGTTTCTCAATCTCAGCTGTCTTGCTATTTCCGAAGCCGCTTCAAGATTAGTATTCAATGAAGTCTCAGATACGTCGTTTCCAGAGATATTACTGGCCGAGTTTACGTCGATTACAGTCATTGCTTCCGTTCTATCTATATAGATATTCCCTCCTCCAGGTAAGGGAACCATTCTGGTGTAGAGAATCTTCATTTTCTCATACACTTCTTCAGATGCGAAAGCGTCACCTTCAACGTACCTTACAACTGGTTTAAAACCGGATTTAAACTTGCTGATTCCTGCGACGACATCGTGCCAGAGCTCCTCGGAGTCAACCACTATTTCCTTTGTGTTTTCAGTAAGCCTCTCTCTGAGTATATATTCGACAAACGATGGCTCCTCGTAGAGAATCTTTGGCTTTCTGCTCCTCCTAAACGTCTCATTTATCTGATTCCAGTTACTACGAAGACTTTCTAGCTCTTCCTTTATAGTCTCCTCGCCCACACCAAAAGCGGCTGTGCGAAATATCACACCCTCTTTGTTTTCAAGAACGGATTTTGCAACCTCAGTTAGTCTGTGCCTTTCTTGCTGTTCGGATATCTTTTTAGAGATGCCGATGTGTTTTGAGAATGGGGTATAGACAAGACTGCGACCTGGAATACTTACTTTTAGAGTTATCTGAGGACCTTTAGATCCAATTGGGTCTTTGCTAACCTGGACAAGAACCTTGTTGCTCTTTTCCAATTTGGATTGTCCGGATGCATCCTTGAACCTAAGAAAAGCGTTTCTTCCAATTCCAATGTTCACAAATGCCGCCTCTAGACTGGGAACGACATTCTCCACCTTACCCAGATAGATGTTCCCTGTAACGCTCTCGCTGTCCATGTCTTCAAAGAAGATTTCTTCTAGCTGATCGCCATCCAGCGAAGCTATTCTCACCTCATCTTCGATTCGACTGAAGACTATGGTCTGCGTTCTGTTATTCTTTATTCTTGCCACCGCCCTTTCATTTCTATAGACAGAACTAGATTTCAGTTTTTATACAACCAGTATATCTCATCGAATAATAAAAAAAGCGGGCCACCTTCAGGTGGCCTTCCGCTATTCATTCATTTCAATTATTCCTATGGATCCATTCTTTCTGGTATAGAGAACATTCACTTCATCTGTGTCGATATTCCTGTAGACGAAAAAAGTGTGGCCTAACATCTCCATTTGAAGCACGGCCTCTTCCTCGGTCATAGGTTTAATAGTGAACTTTTTGCGTCTTGTTATCATTGTGGAGTGGTCTTCCTCAAACTTGGAGGGGATTGATTCGAGGTTTTCCTTAAGGCCGTTTTTGTGCTTGTAGCGAGTTCTCTCTTTGAACCTCTTTATTCTTCTCTCAAAGGAATCAGATGCTGAATCGATGACTGTGTAGAAATCACTGCCCTTCTCTTCCACACGAACCATCACGCCTGGCAAATGAGCAGTTGCTTCAATTTTGTAGAAAGCTCTTTCCTTCGAGAGCCTGAGATCCATCGAAATTAGCTTCTCCTCGTTGACAACTTTCGACACTTTTGAGAACCTCTTGTCGATGTAGTCTTTCATGGAGTCTGTTACAGTTACGTCTTTAGAGTAAATGTTGTAATCCATGATAACCCTCCTCTCGCGTGATGTGACTCAAGTTGCGTTATTACATGTTATCACAATATCAAAGACCGTTACAGTGAACCGGGAACATGGTCCTTCGTGGGAACCTCTCTCTTGCTTTTGATTTGTAAAAGCTCTACTGAGCTGAGATTATCCCATCCGTTTTTTAGAAGGGAAGCGAGTTGAACCGGAAGTAACTTGAACCTGTCAAGTTCATCAATTATTACCCACTTCGCATCGACTAGAGTTGGGATTCCCTGATTATCTGGATCTGACCCCAGCTTCAGCTTTCCTGAGACATAATCGCAGGAGAATATCACCTCCATAAGATTTTCACTTTTGAATTCCAAAAGCGCAATGACAGAGCGTGGGGAAACCACTACTTCAGTCTCCTCCCTTATCTCTCTCTTGATTGCATTGAAAAGATCTTCGCCTGATTCAACGAAGCCGCCAGGGAAACACCAGAAGGGAGGTCTGCCGTGATGCTCATGACGAACAAGAAGAACGGATTCGTCTTTAACGATAAGTGCTCTTACTTTAATACGATGTGTATTCTTCATATGCACACCTCGACCATACCTCAACTCAAGTATATCACCTCTTCGTTCGTTGATTGATATAATCTGAGATGAGATAGGAGGTCATGGAATGCGCTACTCAAGAGTTAGAACAGTTACAACTGTTGGTTTGAAGGTTTTGGACGTTCTTGTTGAGCTGGATATTGACAGCAGGGCAATCATCCAGGAAATGGACATTGTAGGTCTAGGAGACACCGTTATCAAGGAGAGCAAGAAGCGGGTGAAGAGTGCCGTCAAGAATTCTGGGATTGAGCTTCCAAATGGAAGGATAACTGTTAACCTCGCTCCTAGCGATGTGAAAAAGGAGGGTTCTTATCTTGATCTCCCTATAGCTGTTGGACTTCTCAAAGCCACTTCGAAAATCAATGCCGATCTATCAGACTTTGTCTTCTTTGGAGAGCTAGGTCTCGATGGAAGTTTGAGGCGAGTAAGGGGAGTATTGCCGATTTTGCTTTCACTTTCAAGAAGGGCAAAGGGTATGAAGATAGTACTACCTGCTCCGAACAGACAGGAGGCTTCAATAGTAGAGAATTTGACGATATTTACGGCCGATAATCTGAATGATCTGGTTGGTTTTCTAAACGGGTATATAGAGAAGGAGCCCGTCGTCTATTCGCAACCAGAGCTTGGTAGTGTGAATGGGCCGGACATGTCTGAGATCAAAGGTCAGGAATTTGCCAAAAGAGCTTCCGAAGTCGCCGCTGCAGGCGGTCACAATATCTCTCTTCGAGGTTCACCGGGATGCGGCAAGACGATGCTTGCCCGTAGGATTCCGTCCATTCTTCCTCCCCTTACTATGGAAGAGGCCATCGAGACTACGATGATTTACAGTGTTGCCGGTCTTCTCGGAGAGAAAGGACTGATAATGGAGAGGCCTTTCAGATCACCGCATCATACTGCATCAACTACGTCCATTGTCGGAGGAGGCAACGACGCAAGACCGGGTGAGATCAGTCTGGCTCATAATGGAGTATTGTTCATGGACGAGTTTCCGGAGTTCAGAAGAGATGTTATTGAGGCTCTCAGGCAGCCGCTGGAGGATGGAGTAATTACAGTGGCAAGGGCAAAGCTGACTGCAACATATCCAGCAAGGTTCATGATGGTCGCTGCTCAGAATCCCTGTCCCTGCGGCTGGTACGGAGATAAGACAAGAGAGTGTACATGCTCTTGGTATGACATACAGAGGTACAACAGAAAGATCTCAGGTCCAATGGAAGATAGAATAGACATCTTTGTGGATATGCCGAGACTCGATTTTGACAAGTATATGGAAAACTCGACGGCAGAAAGCTCGGACGAAATTCGAAAGAGGGTCATTGCGGCAAGAAAGAGACAGTCGAAAAGATTTGATGGGATGAGCATATTTTCGAATAGTCAGCTCGGTCATGCTTTGCTGAAAGAATACGTGCCGCTCGATGCTGCATCGAGATCACTTCTGTCGGCGGCCATGGATAAGATGAAATTAACTGCAAGGGCCATTGATAGAGTTCTCAAAGTAGCACTTACTATAGCCGATCTCGAAGAAAGTAAAGTCGAGGCCAGGCACATTGCAGAGGCTTTGCAGTATCGAAGAAAGACCTAGAGTTCATCGCTCTAGGTCTTCTTAAGAGATCTGACCAGAAGAAAACTGAATGGGATGACGAACAAAGAGTAGACAAGCACCGACGTGATTCTTTCAAAGTTTGGTAGATAGACCCATGTTGCAATACCGATTAAGAACAGATAACTGAGACCGAACCATCTGTATCTTGCAGAAAGCTCCGTGCAAATAAGAATCACAATGCCGGGCAGCATTTCTATTAGACCGACCGTAGAAAAACCGTGAGAAAGAAGAGCAAATCCCACAAATATCAAACCCACCGATCTTCCGATGATTGAAACCGACTGCCTTCTCTCCAGAGTGAATCCAGAAAAAAAGACGGCTTTTGCAACAAAAGGAATAAGGATGAAAGAAATCGCACCGTCGATCGTAAGGGTGTATCTCATTCCAATGTAGAAGATGGCTAAAACGAAGCTTATTCCTAAAGCTATGTTAGATGAAAGGTTGTCAATCGCCTTCTCTCTTTCGTCAAATCCGGGAATTAATCGGAGCATCCTAAGTGAAGGAAAGAGAAAGAGCCCAAGCAAGAGCAGAGAATACCAGCTTCCTGCTGTCCTAATGAGAGAAATTGATAGAATAATTACGAAGACATCAAATATCAAGATAACCGTTTTAAGTACCAACCTAATCACCTTCTTCCAGTTCAAAGAGTTCCTCTACGGTACAGAGAAGGATATTTGCGAGCTTAAGAGCAAGTTTAACTGAAGGGTTGAATTTTCCCTTTTCAACTGCGATTATTGTCTGCCGGCTTACTCCGGCCAATCTTGCCAGATCGTTCTGTGTTATATCGTGATTCACAAATCTGAATTCCTTCAGCCTGTTCTTCAAATCATCACCTGAGATAAGTGTATATAATTCTTTACATAATGTCAAGTATTATATACATTACATCTCTGTGACTCTGCTTTCTCAGACAAATTATAACGTTTGAAGAAAAAAGCAAAGAGTTTCTCTTGTCACAACTAATAAGCCACAATATTGTACTAGATTGTTTTTGAGATGTTCAGGGGGTGAGTATATGAAATCTGGGATCTTCGAAAAAATTGATCTTGCTCTTAAGTCTGTCAATCCTCGTTTGTCGAGGGTCTTTCTACCATGGATAGTGAAAAACCCAAGATACATTCGTGGTTCTACAAGACTTTTGGAAGCGTTCAAAGAATCCGAGTCGGTACGAGACTCTCTACTTCAGGAAGGATTGGTTGTTCCTCCAATAATGATAATAAGCATCACGAACAGGTGTAATCTCAAGTGCAAGGGATGCTTCGCAAGTACACTTGGCAACTCTGGAAAGGCTACTTACAGCAAGAGGACTATGGACAGCGCAGATTGGTACAGAGTGATTGATCAGGGCAGAGAACTTGGAGTTTTCACTTTTCTTGTCGCGGGGGGCGAACCATTCATGCTTCCAGACCTCGTCGATATATGTGGCAGGAACGATGACAGAATCTTCGTCATATTTACGAACGGAACTACCCTGGATGGTGGAATATTCGATGAACTAAGAAAAACGACTAACACGGCGGTTGTCGTAAGTGTTGAAGGAGGAGAAGAACTTACGGATGAAAGAAGGGGAGAAGGAGTTTTCGCAAAGGCGGTTCGCTTTCTCGAAGCCTTGAATGAGGTTGGAGTTCCCGGTGGCATTTCCGTGACTATAACGAGAAGGAATTTCCGTTTCTGGAGCGATGAAACAAACCTTGACTTCTTCATAAACAGAGGCGCGAAATTGGCCTTCTTCACGGAGTACATCCCAACAGGTGAAGTGGGAGCCAGTGTAGTTTCCAGAAGCCCGATGGGAGATCTGAGCGTAGAGACCTCATCAGAGCAGTTCGCGATTCTAACAATGGAGGAGCGAAGCCATTTCAGGAAGAGAATACTTGACTACAAGGCAAAGAAACCAATCTTCATTGTTCACTCTCCAGGAGATGAAGAACTGTTTGGTGGCTGCGTATCTGCCGGAAAGGGATTTGTTCATGTGAATCCCTATGGGGACCTCACTCCGTGTCCGGTTTCCGATATTGCAACGCACAATCTTCTCAATTCTTCACTGAAAGAAGGTCTAATGAGTCCTCTATTCAAAGAGATTCGCGAAAACGAAGGAATGTTGGAAAACGGAGACGGACCCTGCGCATTGTTCTCTCACCAGAAGGAAGTGGAGGAGCTTCGCAGAAAACTCGGGGCTTACAAAACAGGACTCTAATCCTATAGCTAACCTTGAGAATATCGAAATGTGGTGAGTATGACGCCGGAACTCTTCTTTCTTAAATGAGTTATAGCTCACTAAAAGAATATAATCTATTTGAAAGAGCTAGAGTGGTCTCTTTGAGGGGAGGTGAAATAGTGAAAGCAATTGCCTTCAATGGAAGTCCAAGGATGGAGAGAGGCTACACTTCAAGACTTTTGTCTTCGCTCTTAAAGGGCATCCAAAGCGCGGGATACGATACTGAACTCTTCTATACAAACACTTTTTCACCACTCCCCTGTACTTGTGGAAGTATGCACTGCTGGGATATAGAGCCGGGAATCTGCTGCATGAAGGATAGTATGCAACCGATTTATCAGAAAATCAAAGAATCTGAGATTCTCGTACTGGCAGCTCCAGTTTACATTCCGTTGCCAGGAGAAATGCAGAACCTTATAAACAGGCTGTGTCCTATGATAGATCCCGTGCTCAGCATTGTTGATGGCAGGACTAGAGCCAAGCTGAGAGCCGGCTGGAAGACAGAGAAGATTTTGCTGGTATCTACAGGCGGCTGGTGGGAAAAGGAGAACTTTGACACTCTTATAAGAATCGTACGTGAACTGGCGGAGAATGCAAGCGTAGTGTTTTCCGGCGCTTTGATCAGGCCTCATGTTCACCTAATGTTTGACAGGGGAGATCCAACAGATGAAGGAAAAGAGATACTTCTTAAAGTCGAGGAGGCGGGCTGCGAACTTGTAAGAAAAGAGACAATAGACGATGATCTTCTGAAATTCATTAGCCGACCGCTGATCTCTCATGAGACATTCGTCGAAATGTGGAACAGGTGACGATTCTGCGGGAAAACATTCATGGATATACATGGGACACATTTTCTTTGGGGGAACTCAGTAAGGGTTGATAGAAGTGAGTGCTTCATGTTCGACAAGTGAGAGTCTTCTGGTAATTCTTGTATCATACGTTATGAGATCTCTCACGGGCGCATAGCTTGTAGATAATACTCTTGGTTGCATATTCTCGCAGACTATTACGCATAGAAAAAGAACAAAGCGATCATGAATTCTGATCTGCATATGTCGAAGGGGGATTCTTCGAATAGTTGTTTAACTGTTATTCTTTCGACTTATCCATTAGGTGTGTTGTCCGAAGTGTCGCACTGCTGATAACTCTTGCTGGCCGTTTCGGTCATCGGAGAAAGGATTCAACTGAAGTAATACTGATGTTCCTTAGGTGCTCTAACGCAAACTTCATCTATCGTCTAGGGGCTTTCCACTGAAGAAAACAACCTGTTTTTCGAGATGTGAGCATATTGCTTCTACATCTTCGAGCTCTACTCTGTTTTCTGCTTCACGCTCAGGGTGAAAGGCGAAGCGCGGGTCCATATGAACGATTACGCGATCACGGCGATTCTTGAGTCTTACTATTCTGTTTGCCAGGAGAGCTTCTTCCTTCTCAAAGTCATCGAGAACACTATAGAGCTCTCTTCGAAATTTTTTGGGACAGCCCTGCCGAATGTATTCACGGAAACTCTTCATTGTGAATCCGCTGTTCCTAACGAGCTTCGAAGCTCTAATGACAACGCTTTCGAAGAGTGAGCTTCTTATGACACTGTCACTTTCAGATTTGAAGAGCTCTATTTCCACCCTCAGAAGCTTCGTCTCATCCCTGAGAACTCTATTCCTCACTAAATAGCCTTCTAGCTTTTCCGGTTTGATAATCGAAAATAAGTCCATACACAATTATAGCTTTTTGTCGAAAGTGGACTGAAGATGAAAAAAGCGGGCTACTGCCCGCTTTTCAGTATGAAAGAGTCTCTTTAAGGAGTCCAGGTAATATAGCGCATCGGTTCCTGAATAGAGCCAGCGGCCGAGCGCTCTGTAAGGGTCCATGAAGTACTGGACGGAGTGACCCCCTTAATTGCCGTGTAGCATTTGTAGAACAGAGCCGGCAATGAGTCTATTGATTTGGCAGCAGCATACGCAGTCACTTCCGGCCAATGAGCATCACTTGTGTAGTAAGCTAGTTTCTGCAGGAAGTCCCCTGACCACTCAACATACATATCGGTAGGATTGTGATCTGCGTATCCGCCCGCGCTATCCCAATCTGGGTATGCGCTCTTGGCAGCGGTAGTTGTAGTGATTATCATCTCGATGTTTGCTGGAGTTACTCCACCGGATTTCAGACCTTCAAGCCAGCTACCAGCATGGCAGGATTCGATGATTATGCAGAACTTCACGTTCGAATGTTCAAGGATATAGCTTCTCAACTGACTCGCGTAGAAAGTTGTTCCTCCAAGATTCATCAGGTTAGTGTTTCCATGTGCGATGAAATAGAGAGTAATGTAGTTTACCTTCTCTGTCGTTAAGAGATCATTGATAGCAGCTTGAACGGCAGTCCAGTTTGGAGCGGCTTCACCCGCAACATACTTCACGTCACGCACTCTGTCAGCATCCATTATGGCCTTGAAGGCATCAGACATTAGGTTTCTAACGTCACGAGCCTGTGCATACAGATTCTGAGTCGGAGTTAGTCCACTGGTTATTACAGCTCCCTTTATCCTTAGAAATCGGACAATCCAATCGATATCTATTACTGTGATTATAGGCTTAATAATCTTCCATTTATCCCAAATAACTGCGGTGGCATAGACTTCCCTGTCGCTCATCGCTGTAACTATATTTCCATTTAGTGTTGGCCAGCCTTCAGTGTCTTCTTCGAAAATAATCTGGCCACCTTTAGAGATAACGACAAGTTTTCCAGGGTGATCATAGAATGCTCCTGGTGCTTCGTCAAGATAGAAAAAATAGCCAGCCTGATTAATCGCTTGCAGCTGGAACTGAAGCTGTTGCCCTCCGGCTGTCTCAGAACCGATGACGTCTCCCTCTCCCACTTCACCCAGGAGAAGTCCGGTGAATGGACCCTCAGGTTCTCCTTCGGATTCTATAAACTGAATGAACTTCTTCGTGGCAGCGGCAACGGGATCTTTTGGGATACAGGAAGACAAGATTAGGAGAACCACTAAAGCAGCGAATAATACTGTAATTATCTTCTTTAGCCGCATAGTATCACCTACCCCTCATGCGGAGATTACGTTTTCCTATACGGACTATATGTTATTAAGTCATTTTGCACCCAATTATAGACTCTGTTAGTGCATACAGATTATGACCGGTTACTGATTCAACTATTACAATTTAGATTAACAATATCTCATTTTGTGTAGCTAAAGGCATGTACTGTAGGGAAAAGTAGTGGAAAAGAAATCGAATGTGAAGTCAAAGCAAACGAACAGAAAAGAATCTACATGAAGCGATTTCATAATTAAAAAGAGGGTGTTTCCACCCTCTTTTTCTTATTGATTCAATCAGTAATACTCAATTTCCCGTGTCTCTTCTTCTTCAATCATTGCCGTCTCTTTCCAGGTTTCGTTTTGGAGCTCCGCGATATCCATAACATAGTAAGCAACCTTATGTGTATAGTTGCCCGCGGAATCGTATTCATATTCATAAACAACGGCTTCTTTCTCTTCACCAAAACTACTGTCAGATACTCTAAGAACAACGTCACCCATTTCGTTGTACTCAAGAGTAGATACTATTGGTTCGGGTTCTGTGCCTGGTTCAGCGAACATGTACATATACTCCAGCTCTCTAACGCTCTGGTTCTTATCATTGTACTCGAAAATGGTCTTTGTAAGGACCATTCCCATCATTCCAAAGGATTCCTCAACCAGATTTCCGTTGTCATCGTATTTCATCGATATGGTCATCTCGATTTCCTGCCCCTCGCTCATTCCACTGATCTTCTGAGCGACTAGTCTTCCCGCTTCATCGTATTCCATAACCAGATTGGAGTCACCTTCAGAGTCTTCAACGATTATTCCGGCTATTCTTCCGTTTTCGACCTTTATTTCGTCGACGTTTTCCTCAACACCATTCTCTCTTCCAGACACAGAAAGTAGTTTTCCATTGGCGTCGTAATTGAAGAGTATCGCACTCTGCTCATTACCGTCTTTATCATATTCAATCTGCGAAACAAGACTGCCGTTCGCGTTGAAGGTAAGAACACTGTATCCAGACAGGACGAATTCCTCATCGATTCCCAGATCCATTTCGTTCTCCGGGTATAGTATTTTCGCTGACTTAACGGGTCCTCTTAATCCGAAATCCTCGGTGCTCATAGGAATCATAAACTCTGATTGTCCAAGAGCAATCACAGAGAAAACCAGCAAAACCAAAAATAGAGAGATTCTTTTCACTGCTACACCTCCATGTGCAAAGTTACTATAATCATACAGGAGTTGGATGAAAACGGTATCACTTATCTCCCCTATAGGCGGTATTATGATTGAAGATTTCTTTGTCGATAAGCCCTCTTCTGAGGAGTCAAAAGGGATTATGGAGAAGATGTATCACTCGATTCCCGAATCGAGCAATGGTAGGTATTCGCTTTCAGAACTCAGGCCGATTGAGGAAGTCTACTTTGATTTTCTTAAGAGAGGCGATAAATTGCTTGTCTTGAGAGTCCAAGGAGAGATAATTGGGCATGTCCACTTCGGGCCACAGAGGGACGAACGGTTTTCTTCGAATTTATCTGGACACATCTATGATCTATATGTCAAGAAAGAGTACAGAGGAATGGGAGCAGGAAGAACTCTTCTTAGGTCTGCTTTAAAGGAACTCAAGCCTTTTTTTCAGAAGATTACCGGCAATACTTATAGATTCGGGACTGGATGGCATATGCTGAAAAGTGAGGGTTTTAGCGAAAAAAGAATTACCTTGAGTACCAATAAACGACTCGCAGACTCTAGGACAAATGCCTTCGAAATCTTTCGCGGTCTTCCTGAAGATCTTGGAAAAGTCTTTGTCGAAATCTCCTCTTCCCCCTCGCTCGTAGAAAATCAGCTTCAAATGACGTCAAGTGAACTATTCTTCAATCTGAATGAAATCATGGACTCAGGAGGTAGAATTCTAATTTGCCGGCAAGATGAAGAAACGGTGGGAGTTCTAATCTATTCTGTCTTCGAAGATATTATGACTTACAGTCTTCTTGGATCTATAGAGTTTGTCTTTGTCAGCAAACGTTTTCGTCGAATGGGCATAGGAAGAAACTTACTTTATTTCCTAAATGAGTACCTATCAATAAGCGGGGTTGAAGAGTCATTCTTTGAATGTGCATTTGAAAGCGATTATCATCTTTGGTCTGAAGCCATCGGTATGAAAGAATTCTCAGTTCTTCTTGAGAAGAAGCTGTGAAACCAGGAAGAGAACAGGATTCTTCGATAAGAGATGATGGTTTACATACGAATTTGGATCCGTAACACGCTGATTTTGCCTAATTTGAGGGATTTAAAGCTGATGCTATAATTGATAAGTCAATCAAACTAGAGGAGAATCTCCCTTGCATAACAAACGTCTTCCACTTTTGCTGACATCTCTGTTAGTGTTCTTTGTGATGTTCGGTTTTGGCTTGCTCTTACAGCTGAAGCTAAGAGAGCTTGGGGCCTCACTTCTTATGGTTGGGCTTCTTACAACAGTAAGAGGAGCTGTGGAGACTTTCGGTTCTCCGGCCTGGGGAGCAATATCTGACGGACTTAAGAAACGAAAACTCCTGATGATATTACTCGTACTCACGCCGGCCCTTCTCTACTTTGCTTATTCAGTAATTGAGATTCCCATAGTATTCATTCTCTTTTCTTCATTGATTGCTTTCTTCACCGCCGGGTTCGAACCCATAGCAATGGCTCTGAGCACAGAACATTCACGGGATTCGGTCAGAAATACTTCAAGAGAACTGTCGATATTGAATACTGCAAATTCAACTGGAATGCTAACTGGCAGAATTATGCTCTCGATTCTTCTGATCTTTTTCACTGTGAGTCAGGCTATTAACTGGTATGCCTTCGTTGCCCTAATTGCTGTCATACCTGTACTTTTTTTGAATGAAGAGGAACACCTCGTCTCTCGTAGAAAGGGCTTCTTGAACAGGTTGTTTCCCTTGAAAGAAGATTCTACGCCTCTCTGGGAAAATGGACTGTGGGCAGTTTATGCCGGCACTTTCTTGAGACAGCTCGGAACGGCTGGAGCCACTTCGATAATTGCAATATATATGACTGAAAGAATCGGCTTGTCAGGAGCGGCCACGGCAATTATCACTTCGATAAACCCCTTTATGCAGATCTTTTCTCATATCTTCTTCGGAAGGGTGATATATAAAACCGGACCAAGAAAGAGCACACTGATCGGCATAGGTCTAACGATATTCACAATGGTTTTCTTTGCCGTGGCAAAGAGCTGGGTTCTCATTGCAATTGGGTACTTCTGCCTAGGTATTGCCTTTGGAGCCTTCATAAACGGTGCCGGTACTATGATATCTCTCAGTTCACCGCCGGAGAGAAGAGCCGAGTTTCTAGGACTTCTTAGGTCGGCGAGAGCCATTGGTTTCATGGTGGGGCCATTACTGGCCGGAACGGTTGCAGAATACTCTTATTTTGGCATGTTCATTATGATGGCTTCACTCATTGCCACTGGAGGATTAATCGTAATCGTTTTTACGAAGGATCGATTCATTACAAGCTGAGTCAAACCGGCGTGTGTTAATGCATTAGAACACAGGAGTGATTAGGAGATTATTCAAAGCAATTGGCAATGTTATCAGGAAGAATAGTCAAAGCGGAGGTGAACGAGTTTGCTGAGATACATCATGAAAATCCTTGTGTCATCGGTAATAATTGCTCTTGTTTCTGAAGTTAGCAAGAAGTCCGGATACATTGGAGGACTTATAGCATCTTTACCTCTAACTTCCATGCTGGCGCTATTCTGGCTCTACAACGATACAAAAAATGAAAGTAAAGTTGCAGAACTCTCGACCGGCATTCTCCTTTTTGTTCTTCCTTCTCTGATTTTCTTTGTTGCTATGCCATTGTTTCTCAGAAGGGGCATCAATTTCTACGTAGCACTTGCTTTGTCCAGTGGAGTCATGATGGCAGGCTATGCCTTCTTTTCGCTCATCCTTTCAAAGTTTGGAGTGAGATTATAGCAGTCTTGACTTGAATAATTGCTTGACCTCTGTTTGTGAAGCGTTGTAATCTTGAGCGTTTCACAAGAAAATCCTCGTTATACTCAGATAGATTCCCAGGACTATGAAAACTGCTCCGGTAATTGTCCTCGCCCAGAATTCGAATCTGCTGATTCGCCTGAACATCTGCGCGACCAGCTTCGTGCTTATGGCAATTCCGATGGCAACAACGACAACAGGTAGGCCTGTGCCGATACCATAGATTGCAGGAATCATTAGCCTGGACTGTTCATTGACTGCGAGGGGTATTACGCTTCCAAAGAAAAGTGCAGCCGATACAGGGCAAAAAGTAAGGGCGAACAAAGAGCCGAGGGTCAGGGCACCGAGTAAACCTCTGCTCTTAATCTTTTCCTGAGACGCGGAATTCAGATTTCTTCCCTTGTTTCTGAAACTTAAGAGTTCAAGAAGGAACATTCCCACAACGATCATTATCGGACCGATCAACTTCCCCATGTATTTCTGGAGGAATCTCGACATACCGGGGGCTGCCGTCAAGCTTGAAACAAGTATTGCGCCAATGGCAACATATGTTACTACCCTTCCCAGTGTGTAGAGAAGACCTGCTAAAAGTGACTTTCTTGGGCTACCGATATTCCGGCTGATAAAAGAAACCGCTGCAATGTTCGTAGCTAGAGGGCAGGGGCTAATGGAGGTCAAAATCCCGAACCAAAGAGCGGAAATCATTGAAAACGCAAAGTTGTCCATCAATTCACCCCCAAAAAAGAAGCTACTTCATCTCTCACATATTCAATGTACTGGTCTTCCTCTTCTGAAAGGTCCCAGGCATGCCACAGTTCCTTCCATTCACCGGGCTTCCCATCTATGTATTGCTGGATGACAAGAGTGTTATACATGATAGTGTAATCTTCTAGATAGTGGTAATTCTCCGGAAGGTCTATGTTTACCACTTCCCACCTCAAGGTCCCCGTTCCATATTGTGAAGAAAAGTGTGTCTCGACTGCTTTCTTTGCGTTTGCCTCCATGTCCAGGCATACCTTACAACGGATAGTTCCGTGAAAGTAATAAAGAACAACAAAATCTTCTGGAAGAAAAGGATCATCCTGTTCTTCAAGAATGGATTCTCGAGACTTCGAAGACTGAGAAATGAGTTTGATTTCATCGTACGCAAAATAAGCAATACTGATCAAGACGAATAGTAGCAAGCAGATGGTAATGACTCTCTTCAGTTTCACGACTCACCCCCACAAAAAAGCAGTTATGCAATTACGGTTTGACTTCGCCAGTCTTCCAAGGTGGGCTTGCAACCGAGGTGGATAGTGGCGCACGCACGGCTATTAGTTCCTTTGGTGAAGATTAGAACTCAGTCATTATTAATGAGAGATATTTGTGGCCAGTTCCACTTCACGGCCAAATTGGCTATTTCGCGAACTTTCTATACCCATACCTCATCGCTATATTCAGCTCCTAATCCCGTGATCTGAACTCAATTCAGAATCTCTTTCTTAGAAAGCTTTTCAAACAATTGCAATCGATCTCAATCTCCAGCAAAAGAGCTTTAGATTCTGAAGTCCATGGTATTCTCAAGTTTCGACGGCCCCATTTTGTATCCTTTGCCGAGCACAAGAACTAGAGCAAGTTCTGCAGGCAGCCCGACCTCAATCATTTTCTCAGCTGTAGATTTGACATCATACTCAACTCTTCGAAATTCATATGAAATACTCTGCTGGACAACATCAATAATCAAATAGCAGGCCTTGGGATTTCCATCCTTAGGCCTGCCGACGCTGCCGCCGTTGAAGACGAGTTTTCCCATCGCCCATCTAACCATGGGAAGATGCGTATGACCGTTGAGGACTACATCGGCTTTGACGCTCTCCAAAACTTTTTGTAGCCTTTCGCCTGAAGTTTCTGGTCTTATGTACTCAAGTAGATGATCTACAGGACTTCCATGAACAAGAAGAAACTTCACACCCTCTTCTTCGAATTCCAGTGTATGAGGAAGTGAACGTAGGAACTCCTTAGCTTCAGCTGAAGTGTTTGCTATGGTCCAGTTTACGGAATCGTCTCCAACCTCCGTTTCTCTACCGGGATTATATGCGCAGCCGCAGCTCTCCTTTTCATAACCTATTGCATCATCATAATTTCCCATTATCGCAGGGATTCTAAGGTCGCGAATTCTTTGAACAACCTCTTGCGGCTGAGGACCATATCCTACTAGATCCCCCAGACAGTAACTTCTGTCAATGTTTTGACTCTCGATATCTCTCAGTACTGCTTCGAGAGCCTCAAGATTTCCATGTATATCGGAAAAGAATGCCAATCTCATTGTTCTTCACCACACTTTCTATGTCTCTCCTGCTTCTTGATTCCAAACTCATCTACAGCGATATCAACGATTTCGTCAACGAATCCCGGGCAATCAGCCATGCTGTAATATCTCCATCTGCCATCTTTCCTAGCTTGAATCAACCCTGAATCAGCCAGTGCTTTCAAGTGCCTGGAAACTGTAGGCTGTGGGAGCTCAAGCATATCTTCGAATTCACAGACACATAATTCCTCATGAAGCTTGATAAGGCCAAGAAGTCTCAGATTTGTCTCATCGGCAAGACTCTTCATAACGTCGGTAAGATTCCTAGCAAGCGTCTTCACTTAATCCCCCCCACCTTTTGAGAAATCGAATGAGTCCTTCCGATTCTTCATGATTGCAACCAGTGATAGCATTACCGGTACTTCGACAAGCACGCCGACTACTGTAGCCAGCGCTGCACCGGAATTCATACCGAAAAGTATAAGTGCAACCGCTATTGAAAGTTCAAAGAAATTCGACGCGCCAATAAACGTCGATGGCGCGGCTTCGGCATAGTCTATCTTTAGCTTTTTTACTGCATAGTATCCAATGTAAAAGATCAGATAGGTCTGAATCACTAAAGGTATTGCTATCAAGACTATGTGAAGAGGATTATCAACTATTGTCTTTCCCTGAAACATAAATACCAGGACAAGTGTTAGAAGTAACCCAATCTTTGTGAACGGATCGAATTTTGGAATGACATTCTCGTTCAAGTATTTCTCTCCTCTTCTTTTCACTACAAGCCTTCGCGTCAGAATCGCCAAAGAAAGAGGAATTGCTACATAGAAGACAACCGACCAGAAAATGGTTGAGAAGGGTACCGGAAATCCTGTCGATACTCCTATCAGAAGTTTACCCATTGGTGCGAAAAGAAAGAGAATAAACAGATCGTTGATTGCTACCTGTACAAGCGCGTAGTTTATGTTGCCCTTTGCAAGATATGTCCAAACTAGAACCATCGCTGTGCATGGAGCCAATCCCAGCAATACCATCCCAGCAACATATTCATTAGCAAGTCCATCAGGAATCAATGGACTAAAGAATATCTTTATGAAAAGCCACGAGATGAAGGCCATAGTAAACGGCTTGATCGCCCAGTTGACTACCAATGTTACTAGAAGAGGCCTGGAGTTCTTCTGTACGTTGACTATTTCTTTGAACTCAATCTTCAGCATGATCGGATACATCATGAAAAGCAGAACTACTGCTACCGGAACTGAAACATTTGCAATTTGCCAGTTTCCTAGGGAATTTGAGAGACCGGGAAGAATGTTGCCCAGTATGGCCCCCAGAACCATTGCAGCTCCCACCCACACTGTTAGATATTTGCTGAAAACATCAAATCTCTGTTCCAAGTATACTGCCTCCAATATTCTCACATTCGAATATATGAATATGATACACGCCGATTGTTTTCTGGGTTTTTACAGAACGTTAAGTTTCATTGTTGCACAACAATGCAACATAGATTATTCTATAAGTATAGCTTCTTTGGAGGTGTCTGATGAACAAGAGGACAGTAATGCTTTTCAAGGCACTAGGGTGTAGCTGGCGACTGAAGATACTTGAGCATCTTTCAAAAGGTACTATGTGTATTTGCGAGTTCGATGACCTTTATTCGATAGACAAGACAACTCTCTCAAGGCACGTTAAGGCGCTGGTAGATACGGGCCTCGTCAAAGAAAACAGGAATGGCACGAGAAAGGAGCTCAGCATAGCAGATAGAAGAGTCCTGGAGATTATCGAGCTTGCCAAGTCAATCACTGATGTATCATCTCAAGAATCGGAGTAGATGACTGTGTACAGCATTGTAATCTATTTCATAACTGGATTGCTTCTAGTTCTCTCTCTCATTGCAAGCCAAAAAAAGACAATTCTGGCGCTCAAGAAAGCATGGAGATCATTTGAGGGAATTCTGCCTGAACTGATCGCTATTCTGCTTTTTGTCGGGTTGCTTATCGCGCTGTTGAATCCCGAGACAATCTCACAGCTGCTAGGAGAAAGTTCGGGAGTTTGGGGGTTGCTGATAGCTTCAGTAGTGGGGTCTATCACCCTAATTCCCGGTTTTGTGGCTTTTCCTACGGCGGCCATGTTGCTGAATAATGGAGCCGGTATAACTCAGATAGCTCTTTTCATCTCCACCCTGATGATGGTAGGAGTTGTCACTTTTCCGGTGGAGAAAAAGTATTTCGGAACCAAATTAACGATTGTGAGAAATGTAATGGCATTTGGATTCTCATTTATAGTGGCTGGTCTTATGGGAGCGGTTCTGGGATGAAGGCGAAAAGGTATGTCTTTCCACTATTAATGGCAGCTGTCGTTTCTGCCGTATTTGCTGTCGATAATCAGGTTGGGCGCAATGCACTGAGCATTACTGGATCGAGTTTTTTGGAAATGTTGTCCGTTATTCCTCCAATATTTATTCTCTTGGGCCTTCTCGATGTCTGGATTCCGAGAGAGAAGATTATCAGACATCTGGGAGAGGAGTCAGGAATAAAGGGAATAGTACTTTCCTTTCTTCTAGGGGCAGCTGCGGCGGGGCCTCTATATGGAGCCTTTCCAATAGCAGCGGTCTTCATGAAGAAAGGAGTAAAGTTTTCGAACGTGCTGATCTTCATTGGAGCTTGGTCAACAACTAAAATTCCGATGTTTATGTTCGAGTTGGGATCACTTGGTGCAGGTTTCGCCTTGCTTAGACTGGCAATAAACATTCCAGGAATACTACTTATGGCGATAATACTCGAGAAAATAACCGGAAAGGAGAGTATTGAGGCGATATATGCACAGGCAACCAGCATGAGTGAATAGGAGGCATTTTTTTAGATGGAGAACGATTTGAAGAAAGAAGTGACGAAGTTCGGATTGTTGGCAGCCGGTTTTTTTGTTTTCTATTTTCTGCCTTTTGGAAGCCAATACGTTCAAGATGCAATAATCAGCGGATTTACAATGCTTGGTTCATATGCAAGAGAACACGTACTTCTCTGTCTTGTACCTGCCTTTTTCATAGCGGGCACTATCACCGTATTTATTCGGAAGGACGCAATATTGAAACTACTGGGTCCTGACGCCCGAAAGATCATTTCATACCCAATCGCCGCCGTTTCCGGCGGAATTCTGGCAGTTTGTTCGTGTACGATTCTTCCTCTTTTCGGTGGTATCTACAAACGGGGCGCCGGCCTTGGACCTGCAGTTGCCTTTCTCTTCAGCGGTCCGGCAATAAACGTTGCTGCAATCTTTCTTACTGGAAACGCAATTGGTTGGGAGATAGCACTTGTGAGAATAGTTGGGGCCTCGACTTCGGCAATCTTGATAGGCTTAACGATGCAGAGTATCTTTAGAGAAAAGGGATCAGGAGGTTTTGCGACTCAGGAATCGGATGATCAAATTTCCTGGCCAGAGTCTATTGGTTTTCTGGCACTCCAAATGACTTTCCTAATTGTTGGTGGTTTGGCCATCGATCCGATTGTTAAGGCATCAATACTAGTTATCTCCGCTGTTGCAGTTTTTGTAATGGCTATACGTTTCAAGAGAGAACTGAGAAATCAGTGGATAGGTGAGACATGGGATTTTGCAAAGAAGATCCTCCCGTATCTTTTCTTTGGGGTTTTTGCGGCAGGAATCATATCCAGCGCGCTTCCACAAAGTTTGGTAGAATCTCTTCTTGGAGGCAACAGGTTCGGCTCAACTCTCTTCGCATCTGTCTTTGGAGCCTTCATGTATTTTGCGACATTGACGGAAGTTCCTATCGTTCAGTCGCTCATGTCTCTGGGAATGGGCAAAGGTCCTGCCCTGGCGCTCTTCATGGCAGGTAACTCACTTAGTTTGCCCAGCATGATAGTTATCACTAGACTTCTGGGAAAGAAGAGAGCATTCACTTACTTTGGACTGGTAGTGGTATTCTCCACGTTGTGGGGATTCATATATGGAAATCTATTTTAGGGTTAAGGAGGTCGTACAATGAAGATCGAAATCTTTGGTTCGGGCTGTCCGAGGTGCAAGCAGACAGAAAAGATTATGAAGATGGCCGTTGAAGAGTTGGATTCAGATGCGATAATCGAGAAGGTAACGGACATGATGGCGATTATGGAGAAAGGAATAGTCTCGACTCCTGCTGTCGCGGTCGATGGAAAGATCGTTCTATCAGGGAAGATACCATCATTAGATGAGGCGAAGAGACTTATCAAGGGTTGATGGAATAGATATTTAGGTGATAGATTAATGGAGGGGGAGGCTCCTCCATTTTTCAACCATGTAGCTGGAGGTCAAGAATGAAAGTCGTAGCCTTTAATGGAAGTCCGCGTGTCGATGGAAATACCTCTAAGATGATTGAAGAAGTCTTCACTGTTCTAAATGATGAAGGAATAGATACCGAGATAGTACAGATTGGCGGGAACCCTGTAATGGGTTGCACTGCCTGCAATATCTGCTTCGAGACGAAAAACAGGAGATGCGCAATAAATGATGACTATGTGAACGGTTGCATAGAGAAGATGCTTGAGGCAAACGGAATTATCTTCGGGACGCCGACTTATTTTGCGGATCTCTCGCCTGAGGTGAAGGCTCTGATTGACAGAGCAGGGATGGTGGCACTTGCCAACAACGCTATGTTTAAGAAAAAAGTAGGTGCGGCCGTAGTAGCGGTCCGAAGAGGAGGATCGGTTCACGCATTCGATTCAGTCAATCACTTTTTCCTTATCTCTCAGATGATAATTCCCGGTTCATCATACTGGAATCTCTCTTTAGCCTGGCGAAAAGGAGATTTCGAGAAAGATAAAGAGGGAATACGAACGATGAGAGTCCTCGGTGAAAACATGGCCTGGTTGCTAAGAAAGATCAATGAGTAGCTGTTGTACTGAAAACCTTTACCCGAATTTTTAAGAATTGGAATAGATGGCAGGCTCTGAAAGAGTAAGCGGCCGACAAGACTATAAATTGAAAAAAGTACCACTGCCTATCTTTTTGCAAGAAGGCACTTCCACCAAATACCTTATGACACTTTATACTTCACTTCTGCGCGAAACTCTATAACCAATCTGATAGTTTTTTTATCTCTTCACAGCTAAGATATCCGGTTCTTGCCTCTTGTTTTGACACTTGAGAAATGGGGTTTTCGAGAACTAAAACTGGTATCTTATTTGTATGTCATTGTTTTTGTTTTTGGAGGTGTGAAAGTGTACACTTGGATGAAAACTCTTGGATGGATAAACTTCACTCTTCTTGTCATAAACACATCTCTTTTTCTGACAAGATGGTTCTACCGCACATTCAACAAGAGGCTTGAGCGGTTTCCCTGGGAAGGTTTCAAGAAACTTATGGTAATGCTGGCAGCTGTTCATCCCTGGACTGGAACGATTCTTCTCTTCACAGCCTTGTATCACGGTTACCTTGCGACTGGAGGTTTTGTTCTTTACAGTGGCAGTCTTGTTTTCATCGGGGTAGTTGCTCAGTTCATAGTCTATTTGCTGGGAAAGTATGTTGCGTCTATGAAGAAGAAATGGAGACCCATACATAAAGGCCTGATGATAGTCACATGGGCGCTGTTCCTTTTCCATATTTTCGCGCCGTATTCTATTTGGATTCCAATCCTCTAGTCCATTGTCGCTAGCGATCTCAAGAATGGCATTACAATTTCGAGGAATTTCCCGGGGCTTTCCTCATGTGGCAGGTGACCGGTATCTGGAATGATGGACAGCTGAGCTAACGGGAGCTCTTTCGCGAGCCTCACTGAGTCCTCGACGGGAACTATTTTGTCGTTATCTCCAGTGATAACTAACGATGGTACAGATATCATAGGGATTCTTGAATAGTCGTAAGGTTTTCTTGCAAGGGTCAGTTCCCATAAAGCTCTGTCCCAGTTTTCTGCCTTCAGCGGTTTTTCGTATCCTTCGAGAATGTCCGGGGTAAGCTTGTCGATATCGTACCAAGCCAGATCGAGAAGATCTCGCGACTTTCCCAGGAAAGCTCTAGTCACGAGCGGGCCAATATATCTGCCTTGCGATGTGCTTGTCAAAATTCTGAATAAAAAACTATCTGCGTTGGCAGTGTATATCGCAGCATCTACAAGTACCAATCCAAGAACCTTGTCTGGATACTTCAGAGCCGTTTCCAGCGCAGTTAAGCCACCGGCAGAGTTCCCAATTAGGATAGCCTTCTCAAATCCAAAATACTGTATTAGTAGTGCTGTAAGTTCCACCTGGCCCTCTAGAGAATAAGGATTGAAATCCTTCAGTTCTTCTCCAATAGTTCTGTAAGTGAAACCAAACCCCGGTCTGTCAAATGCGACAACTGTGAATTCTTCAGATAGAGGCTCCATGACTTCGCGCCAGGAAAATGTGCTTGCGCCAAATCCATGAAGTAGAATGATCAAAGGATAACCCTCACCGGAAATCTTATAATGTATGTCAATGTTGTTGATTTCTGCAAACATGCTATCACTGTCAGTCAAAGTTCTAGGATTTACGGTGTCCGCAAGGTCAGGCACCGGAATCAGAAAAGGCGCGATAATCAGCATCGCGAGAAGTGAGATTACCATTATTAGGGACTTCATTTTCCGGGCACTCGATTTTGCATAAATTCGAAGGCCTTGTTAACAAGCTGCTCGGGATCGACCCCATCTCTTGGAAGCAAGACGAATCCTGACTTTAGTTCTAGAGAAAGCTCTCCTATAACTGCTTTCCATTTTTCGAACGAGTCTAGTGCTTTTCGAAGTATAGTGCTTGCACTTCTTTGATCTTTAAGATCTTCTGCAAGCAATAGGAACTCGCGTCGAGAGAATCTGCAAAGAGTATCGCTCTTTCTGATTCCCTTCATTAGTTCATCAGTCATGTCTAATATAGTTGATTCTTCTATAGTTGAAGTGCCACCCCTGCTGCAAAGCTCAAGGGCAGCCACCATTGATGATAGATTGTTTCTCCTGTTCCTAAATAGTGCCATGTTCAATCTATCTCTAAAAAGCACGTAGTTTGGAAGACCTGTTTCGCCGTCGTAGTGAGCGAGTTGTGCGATAGTCTGTTCAGCCAGTTTGAGGTCTGAGATGTCTTCTGCCACAAACAGAAAATACCTCTTTTCTGCAGCCATCAATCTCTTAATGTAGAATCTCAACCACCTTCCGCTCCGCTTCATGTGATGATACGTTGTAGAATCCTCAGTTTGATGCTTAAAGTCTCTTATTTTCTTGGTAATCTCCTCTCGACTGTGTTCTATCAATAGTGAGCCGCTATCATTCGAAAACACTACCTGCAAGCTTTCATCAAAAATCGCTATCGCATCTTCTATGTTCATCACAGCTTGTACCACAAGATCAGAGAAGTCTTCGGGAGAGTTTTCAGACATCATTCTCACACCACCTTTGTGCTTTCAACGTCTATATTCTAACCTTTGACATAGAAAATCAGACACTTGTTTTTGGAGGGTCTGTAGTATATTGGTGGGGAGCCAAGATTGAAAGTCATATTTGTTAGACCAAACGATAGAAGTTGACGAAGGAGAAGTGAACGATGAAGAGAAAGTGGAGTTTGATTGCAGTTTGCGCATTTCTATTTGGGCTCTTTCTTCTACAAGGATGTGACCGTTCAAAGATTGTGACTACGGTCACCACGGTAATCGATGGTGATTCCCTGACAGTAAGGGCTCTCGATGGCACTGTAAGACTCATAGGAATAGATGCGCCTGAGATCAGGCCGGGGAGCAAACCTGAGGGGCAGTTCGCAGAAGAATCGAGAGATTTTTTGGAGCAGATGATTCTTGACAGTGGAAAGGTTACTCTTGAACTCCACGGAAAGGACACTTATGGCAGGCATCTTGCCTATGTTTTCGATTCTAACGGCACATTTGTAAACGGAGAAATTGTGAGGCAAGGTCTGGCGAGACCTTTAACTTATGAGGAAACATCTCACTACTCATCGGAGATTAGAGATGCCTATAGAGAAGCTTTCAGTACCAGAAGAGGAATCTTCTCACTGTATGACGATACTCAAGTCTATGAAGCCTCCTTTGTAAGGAGAAACTTGAATTCATATAAGTCAGGAGGTTTCATGGGAAAGATAATTTGGATAGAATTCATCGTTACAGATATAAATGGGTTAAGTATCATCGGCGAGGATGTCGTTGCAAGAGTCAGGTCTGAAGACGCATCACTCTTCGCTCAGGGTTCAACTGATTTTCAGAGATTCTATAGAAAAAGAATTAGAGTCTATGGAGAAGTCTGGCAAGACTCTTCCGGGAAAGTTTTGATCCTCTTGAGAGACCCAGGAATAGAGATAACTGGCACATTCCAATTTGCGGGTGCCTCACCCCTTGCTGTTTTCATAGCTGCCTAGAGGCCTTTTTTAATCTTGGAAAAGGGAACTTCTTCGGCTACCGAATTGACAGTACAGGCTAAACATGAGAAAATACTACGCAAGTGAGTTGCGCAAATGATATGCAAAAGGGAGGTGCCTTTTGAGGAAATTGACATCGCTTAGGCGAGAAATCCTTGAGATAATTAACAATTCTGATGCGCCGCTTAATGCCGATTCAATCAACGAAATGCTAAAAGGAAGTCCGAATCTCTCAAGCGTTTACAGAAGCCTTGCATTTCTGGAAGAAGAGGGACTAATACGCTCCGTATCCTTTGAGTGTGAGACCAGGTTCTATTTCAGTCGTCAAAAGGAGCCGATTCATTTTCTGCACTGCAAGAAATGTCATAAGACAGAACCATTCTATGAGAGCATTTCCGACTCACTTGCAGAATCAGTTGCCGAAGATCGGGACTTTACGATTACAGGCCACGTTTTCTATTTCATCGGAATATGTGGAGAGTGCAAGAGAAAAATATTCTCAGATATCGAGGAGGGAAAAATTTGAGAGGTAGACCAATGACGATTTCAGTTCTGCTGATTCTTCTATTTGCAGCCACAGCATTGCCGCTGAAAATTGTTGCAACAATAAACCCTTACTATTTGATTTTAAAAGAAATCACCGGTCAAGAGGCCCAGGTCGATCTTCTTATTGGTCCAGGTCAAAATCCTCACATATTTTCCCCAAAGATCTCCGACATAAGAAAGCTCAACGATGCCGATTTGGTGATTGCGAATGGTCTAGATCTGGAAGTTTTTCTGAAGCCTTATCTTGAGGATTTAACTTCACGGGGCAAGACTGTTGAATATATGGGAAATCTCCTGCCGGATGAACTTCTTGTGGATGAAAATGAGAAAGACGATGACGACGAACCCGGACACCATGATAATCCTCACATATGGCTAGATCCGATTATTCTGTCGGACCATGTAGTTCCGATTCTAGTTAGAACATTGTCTTCTCTTGATCCTGGCAATTCCGAATTCTTCTCTTCTAACGCAGCAAACTTGATCAAGAATCTCCAAGAATTCAGCGATCAAACAGCTTCATATCTCGAGAGATTTGATGGAAAAACAGTAATTGTAGCTCATCCTAGCTTCTCGTACTTTTTCAGAAGATATGGAATAAAGCTCGAGCCTGTTCTGGAGGGCGTTGGAGATGAGCCCACGATTGGGGAGATAATGAGACTTGTTGATTTCGTAAGGAGCCAGGATGTAATTGGGATGTTTGCGGAATACCAGCATTCTATGAGGGCAATAGATATATTGATGGATGAGACTTATGTAAAACATGGAGAATTGGATAGTCTCGGCATCTCAACAGGCAGCATTATGGAATTGCTTCAGTGGAATCTAGTCGAAATGAAGAGGGTATTCGATGGAGAATAGAATTCTCAGAGTAGAGAGTCTAAGCTACAAGATTGGTAGCCACTGGATCCTCAGAGATGTTTCTTTCGAAATGTCTCGTAGAGAATTCGTCGGGATTATTGGACCGAACGGAGCCGGAAAGACAACTCTAATCAAGGCTATCGTTGGCGATCTTAACGATTATTCGGGAAAGATATTTGTTTCTGGCAGAATAGGATACTTGTCTCAGAATCCTGAAAGAAAACGCGACTTTCCCATAAGAGTAAGAGAAGTGGCCGGAATGGGACTTTACGGCGAACGTGGAGTTTTGAAATCATTAAGAAGAGGCGATTGGAGGAGAGTGGAGGAACTCCTCGAAACAGTGGGAATACTGGATCTGAAAGATAGGAAGGCCGGTACGCTATCCGGCGGCGAGTATCAACGATTAATGCTAGCACGGGCATTGGCCTCCAATCCAGAATTACTAATACTTGACGAGCCTGAAGCCGGTGTGGACGAGATGGGAAAAGCTTCTTTTTACAGGCTTCTGGATTCTCTAAAGAATGAGAAGAATATGGGAATATTGATGATAAGCCACGACATTGGAATGGTTTTTGAAGCATGTGATACTGTGATGTGTATCAACAAGACTCTTCATTGCCACACAGCTGCGGACAGAATCACGCCTGAAGAGCTTCAGTTAGCATTCTCCAGTGATTTCGATCTCTTCATAAGATCTAGGGACCACTTCGAGAGGGAACATAACATATGATTCAAGATTTCATTAAAGACATTATAGAATACTCCTTCCTCAGAAACGCGATATTTGCCGCGATTCTCGTAAGTGCGCTTACGGGTCTTTTTTCGAGTGTAGTAGTGCTAAGAAAGATTGAGTTCATTGGAGACGGTGCAGCTCACGCAACTTTTGGAGGAATTGCTTTCGGCTTGCTTCTAGGGACTGACTATGTATTTATGGCTGCGATCACGGCCGTGGTTTTTGCTGTTGCAGTAAGCTATTTTACTAGAAAGAATAAGTTGTCTGAAAGCAGTGTTATTGGAATGTTGCTTCCTTTATCAATGTCATTGGGAGTCATTGCGCTCTCATTTGTGAAAGGATACACCCCCGATATAATGGGGCTCTTCTTTGGGAATATTTTGATGGTAACTCCTGATGATGTTCGGATGCTTCTGATAGCTGTCATTGCCGCGATAGTCTTCTTTACCGTGTTTTATCGTGAGATCTTATATTACTCTTATGATGAAGGAATGGCAAAACACTATGGTGTGCCCGTGGGTTTCATACATTACGGGGTACTGATCGGCATTAGTCTCAGTGTAGTAAGTTCTGTAAAAATCGCTGGAATTATTCTGGTGACCGCATTCCTGGTAATTCCTGCGGTTACTTCGAAGCTCGTAGCACGTTCGTTCAGGAGTATGATTGTGATTTCGGTGAGCATGGCAGTTGTGGCAAGTGTTATTGGTATATTCATTTCATACGTGTTCGATATGCCCCCTGGACCAGTGATCGTAATAGTTCTTTTCTTAGAGTTCTTGGGGACGATCTCAATAAGAGGGCTTATTCGAGGTCGATTGTAATGAACGTGATAATTAGACTAACAGATTGAGAGCAGATCATAATGTTGGCAAAGGCTTGTATGTTCTACTACCAGTGTCCGTGGATTCTCTGAGTCACTTAAGAATTACATCAATTCAGAGTGAAACTCGAGGGAACTCAGATTGAGGAAGGGGAATGGATATGAGGATAACTGTTCTATGCAATGACAAGGCTATTGAAGGGTTTGAATGCGAACACGGTGTATCTTTCTTCGTTGAAATGAACGGCAAGAACTATCTGTTTGACACGGGATCTACTGATGTCGCAGTTAAGAACGCCAGAAAACTTGGATTGAATCTCTCCAGAATTGAATTGATAGTGATCAGCCATGGACACTATGATCATCTTGGAGGGCTGGGAAGTGCGCTTCGGGAGACTGGGGCAAAGAGAGTACTTGTGGGTGAAGGAAGTTTTGAGAGGAAGTTCAGCGAGACAACGCTTACCAGCCCTGAAGATGGGAGAACCGAATATGAGCGCCTCGGAGCAATTATTGAAACAGTGTGGACTTCAAAGGAAATTGCTGACGGAGTCTATGTAATGACTGCTGCGCCTCTTGTTACTAAAGAAAGACCCGGGGAAAAGCACGTGAAGATTACTGAAGGGATCACGGATAGGGATCTCTTCAACGATGAGCTCTCTCTATCTGTTGTCGAGAATGGTAACGTGACGGTTATAACCGGCTGCTCCCACAGGGGGATTGGTAACATCGTCAGGCAGGCCTCGGGATTTGGAAAAGTGAAGAATGTGGTTGGGGGTTTACACTTGCTGCATAAGACTGAAGAGGAGCTCGAAGAAATCTTTGAATATCTATTGGGTTTCGATATCGATAATTTCCATATTGGTCACTGCACAGGCGACAACGTAGTGAAGAAGATTGCAGAAAGATTTCCTGCCGAGGTTCGAGAGCTAATGGCTGGAGATAGTTTTGAGTTTCATGATTGAAGCACTGTGAAATTAGTTACATCCCGTAATTTGCTTTCGATTTGCAAATATTAAGGAGGTTTATGAAGTGGATAGGATTTTGAATTTCGAGTATTTTTTGCCGACAAGGCTAGTATTTGGTGTTGGATCAGTAAACAGAGTTGGAGAGTTTGCAAAGTCTTTGGGCAAAAAGGCACTAATTGTAACTGGTAAGAGCAGTACGAAAAAGACGGGTCTTCTTGACAGGGTCATAGCTGTTCTAGAGAAGAATGGAATAGAAACGGTCGTATTTGATGAGATAGTTCCAAATCCCCTTTCATCTACGGTAGATAAAGGCGCGGAGTATGCGAACAAGGAGGGATGCGATCTAATCATTGGTCTCGGAGGTGGAAGCCCTGTAGATTCGGCAAAACTAATAGCTGTGGTCGCCAAGGATGGCGGTCATTGCTGGGATTATACGGGATCTGGGGGAGGAAGAGTTCCCAAATCGGCGTTACCAGTCATCGCTATTCCCACTACTCACGGAACCGGAACCGAGTCAGATCCCTTTGCAGTAGTAACGAATACTGAAACTAACGAGAAGATAGGTGTTGGATTTGATCAAACATTTCCTACTGTCTCTATTGTCGATCCCGAGGTCATGAAGACTCTTCCACCCTATCAGACAGCGGCAACCGGAATGGACGCTTTCTATCATGCAATTGAGTCCTACATAAATACAAACCATCAACCAACGTCAGACCTTCTTGCTCTGGAAGCCATGTCGCTCATAAATCATTACCTACCCATAGCTTACAGGGATGGCAACAACATCGAAGCTAGAACAGCCCTCGCATGGGCAAGTACAGCTGCAGGAATTTGCGAAACACTTTCGGGCTGCATCGCAAATCATTCCATTGAGCATCCTATAAGCGCCTATTATAACGCTACCCATGGAGCTGGGCTATGTGCAACCGGTCCTGCTTTCTTTGATTACATCAGGCCTCATACAAAAGAGAGATTGGCCAGAGTAGCTCAAATAATGGGAGCTCCTGAAAGTGAGATAGATATCGATAGACTCTCAAAAATGTCAATAGAACTAATACACAGGCTTCAAAAAAACGTTGACATAGATATAACTCTAGAGGAACTTGGAGTAGAGAAGTCTATGCTCGGTAGGCTTGCAGAGGATGCTATGAGAACGATGGGGGCTCTTGTCGAAGTGACACCGGGTAACCTGAAAACCAAAGATCTGGAAAGGATATTGGAAATGTCTTACTGATCAGGAGCTGCAAAATAGTCTAAATTGGCGAGAATATTAGTTTCCTAGAATCTCTCGCTATACATCTAAAAGGACGGGGGGTTGACCCAGTTTACCCTCCGTTTTTTGCTTCTTACGAGGACAGCCGAGGTCGATCGATTCGTATTCGGTGGTTAGAGGGGTGAGGATAATGAAGGGAAAAACGTCCTTGGTTCTTCGTTCCGATGCTACGCGTCCAGTTCTTGGTTCTTCGTCCGGGACCAGATCCCGAAACAAGTTCGGGATGACAGCGAACGGTTATTCCTAAAAGGCCAGATTCCGTCATTCCGACAAAGTTCCTGGTCGGAATCTTGATGCTCTTGCTTCATTGCTCTAACCAAGAACGAAGAACAGATCCTCGCTCTGGAACGAAGAACATGCTCTTTTCGTAGAACGGCAAACCTTTGACGGTCAACTGCCTTTTGGTGCAACTTACCACTAACATCTTGGAACTTGCAACTGTTCTTTTCGGAGAACGGAGAACCGCTCAACGGCCAACCAGTTCCTTTGCTCTTTCCTACCACCAACCCGCTAACCCCAACCACGTTCCCAAAAGCCCAGATCCTGAACAGGAGCATTTCAGGATGACAAAATGTGTTCGTTCTGATCAGATCGATTTAATTCGCTTGCTCTTCTTCTTTGGTTTTTGCCTCCTGGTGCGCAAGTGCCAGCCTCACTTCCCCGGATGCCCTTCCGGGTATCACTTCCTCGCGTCAGGAGCCTCGCCTCCTGCCAAAGGTAGCCTTGCGTCCGCCGATGCATTCCGGCGTCTTGCGTCTTGCAAATTCTTCTTGTCGGAGGACGGTGGACCCTTGACGGTTGACCTGAGAGGCTTCCTGCGAAGCAGCCTCACTTCCCCGGATGCCCTTCCGGGCATCACTTCCTCGCGTCAGCGAGCCTCACTTCCTGCCGG
>ENA-OSEO01000601-OSEO01000601.1-sediment-metagenome-genome-assembly--contig:-NODE-601-length-88114-cov-6.208390_pt1 | contig 88114 bp, 78 predicted proteins | sample MGYA00237883_ERZ534232 | MGnify/ENA metagenome assembly ERZ534232
TCGCATAAAATGTTTCATTTTTTAAAAAATCAAGCATATTAAACACTCTTCGCCATGTTTTTTATGCAACTTTGGGGATCAGGCGGATTTGGGGGGGAAAGGCCGCATCATGGATTATGATTTTGATACCGAGATCGACCGCCGGGGGACCCACGCGTTAAAATGGCAGTTCATCCAGAAAGGAGAAGCGCTGCACGAATGGGAAGAAACAGATGCCTTCTTCGGGGAAGACCGAATCCTTCCCATGTGGGTGGCGGACATGGATTTTCCCTGTCCCGCGCCGGTGGTGGACGCCCTGGTGGAAAGGGCCCGGCACGGCATCTACGGCTACACCGTGCCCACCGCCGGGTTATACGGATCCGTCGTCCGCTGGATGCAAAAACGCCACAACTGGGATATCGAACCCGAATGGATCTGCACGACCCCGGGGGTCGTTCCCGCCCTCAATATGCTGGTGCAAACCTTCGTCTCCCCCGGAGACCGGGTCCTGGTCCAGCCCCCGGTCTATTATCCCTTTTACGGCGCCGTCAAAAACAACAACGCGGAAATCGCGTTTAATCCCTTGCGGTTTGCATCCGGCCGCTATTGCATGGACTTTGAGGATCTTGAGGCAAAATGCAAAGACCCCCGGGTCAAGACGGCGATCCTGTGCAGCCCGCACAATCCCGTGGGCCGCGTATGGACCGAAGAAGAACTGGTCCGTTTCGGCCGCACCTGCATTGAAAACGACGTGCTTGTGATCGCCGATGAAATCCACGGGGATCTGATCCTGAAAGGGCATGTATTCACCCCCTTTGCCCGGATCGATGCGGCATTCGCCCGGAATGCCGTGACGTGCACCGCCCCCAGCAAGACATTCAATCTCGCCGGCCTCCAGACGTCTTCCATCATCATTTCCGATCCGGGGCTTCGTGAACGATTCAAGGCCACCCTTCGACGCAACGGGCTTTTCGGGATCAACGCCTTCGGCGCCGTTGCCCTGCAGGCCGCCTATGACCATGGTGAAGAATGGCTCGAACAGGTGCTCGATTACATCCAGGACAATCTCGAGTACCTGGAAAGGTATGTCGCCGCGCATCTCCCGCAGCTGTCGGTCGTCCGGCCCGAAGGCACCTACCTGGTCTGGCTCGACTGCCGCCGGCTTCAGCTGGATAAGTGGGCGTTACGGCGCCTGATGATGGAAAAGGCCCGGGTCTACCTGGACGAGGGTTTCATTTTCGGCCCCGGGGGGGAAGGGTTCGAGCGGATCAACATCGCCTGTCCCCGGTCGATTCTCACCGGCGCCCTGGACCGAATGCAGCGCGCCATTGAAAACAAGGAACGAGGATGATGAAAACGAAAAAGCTTTTCCGGGATTGACGCATATGCGGTTTAAAAGCGTCGTATTCGACCTGGACGGCACCCTGCTCGACACCCTTGAGGATATCGGGGATGCCGCCAACCGGACACTGGCGGCACAGGGGTTCCCTGTCCACGACATGGACGCGTACCGGTTTTTCGTCGGGGACGGCTTCCGGATGCTCGTTTCAAGGGCATTGCCGGAAAAGCAGCGGTCGGAAGACGTCATCGACCGGTGCATGCAAATCTTCCAGGAGGATTACGGGCGGAATTGGAATCACAAAACCCGGCCGTATGAAAAGGTCCCGGAAATGCTCGCGGCCCTTGCCCGCCGGCCCCTGAAACTGGCGGTGTTTTCCAACAAGGCCCATGATTTCACCGAAAAAATGACGGCCGCCCTTTTGCCCCGCGGAATCTTTCACGTCGTATGGGGGCACCGGCCGGAAATCCCCCGAAAGCCCCATCCCCGGGGAGCCATCGAAATTGCACGGATCCTGGACGTGGCGCCTTCCGAATGCCTTTTTCTCGGCGACAGCGGCGTGGACATGCAGACGGCCCTTGCCGCCGGAATGTTTCCCGTGGGCGCGGGCTGGGGTTTTCGGCCCGCCGAAGAACTGTACCGAAACGGATGCAGGATTTTAATCAAGGATCCCGCGGGGCTTTTCGACCTGTTGGATTGACGCCGGGGTCTTGTTTTTTGATTTTCCTTGATTTTAAAAAACATTTTTGAATATAAACGTGCAAAGGATGTCTAGACGGCTATCCTGAACACGCAGGCGCTTCTCTGAAAGATATCCGGATTTTTTCTGCGTAACACCTTTCGTTCATATCGATTTTGGCGCATAAATCATTTTCGCCCGGACCTCGATTCATAACGGGTCCGACCCGCAAAAGGACGCCGAAGATGATCTCCGATAAGACCATGGCTTGCTGCAAGTGTTTCTTTCGATGTTTCTCCGTGATCTTATCGGTCTTTTTGTTTCCGGGAATTCCCCCTGCCCTCGCCCAAAACCCCGTCGTGAAGGTGGGGGTGTATGAAAACGCCCCCAAGGTATTCACCTCCGAATCCGGGCGCCCCGACGGCATTTTCATCGACATCATCGAACACATTGCCGAACAGGAAGGATGGAAACTTCAATACGTGCACGGCACCTGGGGCGAGGGATTGGACCGCCTGGCCAAAGGCGCGCTCGATCTCATGCCCGATGTGGCCTATTCGGCGGATCGGGAAGCGCTGTATGCATTTCACCGGGTGCCGGTTCTGTCTTCCTGGTTCCAGGTCTATGCCCGGAAAGAAAGCGCAATCCGATCCCTGCTGGACCTGAACGGAAAACGGGTTGCTGTCCTGGAACGATCGGTGCAGCAGGACGCCTTCCGGCGCATGATCGGCAATTTCGGACTGGAAGCCGCTCTCGTTTCGGTGCCGGATTACGAGGCCATCTTCCAGATGGTGGCGGAAAACAAGGCTGACGCCGCCGTCACCAACCGGTTTTACGGGGTGATGCACGCGAAAAAATTCGGGCTCGAAGATACGGCGATCATTTTTCATCCTTCCAACCTTTTTTTCGCCGCTGCGAAAACGGCGCCCCGGGATCTTCTGGAGCACATCGATTTTCACCTTTCCAACCTGAAGGAAGACCCCGCATCGGTGTATTATGCCTCCCTCAAGCGATGGACCTCGGATACAGTTCCGTTTCAACTCCCGCCGTGGGTCAAAGTTGCCGGCCTCATTGCCGGGATGGCCGTTCTCGCGAGCGTGGCGGGCGCCTTTGTGTTGAAACACCAGGTCGATTTACGGACAAGGGAGCTGAGACAACTCAACCGGGAAATGGAAAGGCGGATCGAAGAACGGACAGAGGAACTGGCGGCGGCCATGGAGAAAGCCAAAGCCGCCGACCGGATCAAGTCCGCTTTTTTGGCCACCATGTCCCACGAACTGCGCACGCCGCTCAATTCCATCATCGGGTTTACCGGGATTCTCCTCCAGGAACTGGCCGGGCCGTTGAACGACGAACAGCGCAAGCAGATGACCATGGTGCAAAACAGTTCCCGCCACCTCCTGGCACTGATCAACGACGTGCTGGATATCTCCAAAATCGAGGCCGGCCAGCTGGAGCTTTCCTTCGCCCCCTTCCAGGTGCAATCCTCCATCGACAGGGTCATGGAACTGGTATCCCCCATGGCGGAAAAAAAAGGGGTTGCCCTGGCCCATGATATCGCCGATGATGTGTCCACGGTGACCACGGATCAGCGGCGCTTCGAACAGATCCTCTTCAACCTGCTTTCCAATGCCGTCAAGTTCACCGAAAAAGGACAGATCGGCGTATCCTGCCGCATGGAAGACGGGGATTGCCTGGTGGCGGTTTCCGACACCGGCATCGGCATCCCGCCGGAAGAGACCGCATCCGTTTTTCAGCCCTTTCACCAGGTGGACACCGGCCTTTCCCGCAGGCACGAGGGAACGGGCCTGGGTCTGTCCATTTGCATGAAGCTGCTGGATCTGATGGGCGGGACCATCGCCGTGGAGAGCCGAAAGGGAAAGGGAAGCACGTTTACGGTACGCATCCCGAAAAAGTCAGAAGGGCTGTCATGAACGAAACGCTCTTGATCATTGAAGACAACTTTCAAAACCTGTACATGATGCGCTTTTTGCTGGAGAAAAAAGGCTTTCGGGTAATCAGCGCGCAAAACGGCCGGGAAGGGATAAAAGCGGCCCTGGCGCATCGGCCCCGGGCCATACTCCTGGATATCCAGCTCCCGGAAATGGACGGCTACGCCGTGGCCGGGGAGCTGAAAAAACATCCCGAGCTCAACGATGTGCCCATCATCGCCGTGACCTCCTATGCCATGGTGGGGGACCGGGAGCGGATCCTTGCCGCCGGCGCCACGGGGTACATCGAAAAACCCATCAACCCGGAAACGTTCGTGGAGGAGATTTCCCGGTATTTGACGCCGGATCGAGGCGGCAAGGAGGAATCGCATGAAGATTCTCATCGTGGATGACTATGAAGAAAACAGATACCTCCTGGAAGTGTTGCTTAAAAAAGGAAAATACGATGTCACGGGGGCGGCAAACGGCGCCGAAGCCCTGGAAAAGCTCAAAGAGGTCCCGTTCGATTTGATCGTCAGCGACATCCTCATGCCGGTCATGGACGGGTTCCAGTTGTGCCGCAAGGTGAAGGCGGATCCGGCGCTGGCGCACATCCCCTTCATCGTTTATACCGCCACGTACACGGGCCCCCAGGATGAGGAATTCGCCCTTAAAATCGGCGCGGACCGTTTTATTTTGAAACCCTGCGAACCGGAGGTCTTTTTAAAGGCGGTGCAAGAGGTCATGGAAGGCGCCGAACGCAACAATCTTCCCCCCGAGCCCGGGGCGGAACCCGAGGAAGAAGTCCTCAAGCTTTACAATGAACGCCTGGTGCGGAAACTCGAACAAAAGATGCTCCAGCTGGAAGAAGAGATCGAAAAGCGGCGGGAAACCGAAGAAATCCTGCGGGCCAGCGAGGAGAAATACCGCATCCTGGTGGAAAACGCAGGAGAAGCCGTTTTCGTCGCGCAGGACGGAATGCTCAAGTTTGTCAACAGGAAAACCGAAGAGCTGAGCGGATATACACCGGAAGAACTCCTTTCCGCGCCGTTTGATACCTTCATCCATCCGGAGGATCGGGCGTTCGTTCTGGACCGCCATGTCGAACGCGCGCAGGGCATCGAGGTTCCGACCGATTATACGTTCAGGGTCCTCCACAAATCGGGGGAAGTGCGCTGGGCGGAGCTGAATGCCGTGGCCGTGGACTGGCAGGGAACGCCCGCCACCTTGAACTTTTTGCGCGATATCACCGAGCAAAAGCGCGCCGAAACGGAAAAGGCGAAACTTCAAATGCAGCTGGCCCAGGCCCAGAAACTGGAGTCGGTGGGCCGGCTGGCAGGGGGCGTGGCCCACGACTTCAACAACATGCTGGGGGTCATCATCGGGCATGCGGAACTGGCCATGGATCAGCTGGATCGGGCACACCCCGTGCACGCCGATCTAACCGAAATCCACAAGGCCGCCCGGCGCTCGGCGGAACTCACGAATCAGCTTCTGGCCTTTGCGCGCAAGCAGATCGTTTCTCCCAAGGTGATCGATTTAAACGACAATATCACCGGAATGCTTAAAATGCTCCGGAGGCTCATCGGCGAAGACATCGACCTGGTCTGGAAACCCGGGGCGAGTCTGTGGCCGGTTAAAATGGATCCGGTCCAGATCCACCAGATCCTGGCGAACTTATGCGTCAACGCCCGGGACGCCATCGCGGGTGTGGGGAAACTGACCATCGAAACCGGAAACGTGATCATCGACGAAGACTATTGTGCCGCCCATGCGGAAGCGGTTCCCGGCGCCCATGTGATGCTCGCCGTCAGCGACACCGGCCGCGGCATGGGAAAAGAGGCCCTCGAGAATCTTTTCGAGCCGTTTTTCACCACCAAGGAAGTGGGGGAGGGGACCGGACTGGGCCTGTCCACAGTTTACGGTATTGTGAAACAAAACAACGGATTCATCAATGTCTACAGCGAGCCGGGTCAAGGGGCCACCTTCAAGATCTATTTTCCCAGGACCCGGGAGAGCTTGAAAACGGAAGAACCCACGGAACCGAAAGTGATCCCGCGCGGTTCCGAGACCGTCCTTTTGGTGGAAGACGAGGCTTCCATCCTGAGTCTTGGGAAGGCCGTCCTGGAGCGCTGCGGCTACACGGTCCTTGGGGCCCGGACGCCCAGGGAAGCCCTGGCCGTGGCCGGAGAGCATGAAGGCCCGATCCATCTCCTGGTCACGGACGTGGTGATGCCGGAGATGAACGGGAAAGAGTTGACGGCGCGGGTGAAAGAGTTGATACCCGGCATCAAGGTCCTGTACATGTCCGGCTACACGTCCAACGCCATCATCCACCGGGGCGTTTTCGAAGAGGACGTGCATTTCCTCCCAAAGCCCTTCTCGGTCAGCTCTTTGGCCGAAAAGGTCCGCGAAATCCTGGACCGGTGATTGCTGCACGGCCGCTGCGGACATTCAGCTTTTTTTGCGATTTCATCACGAGGCGCCATACCGTTTCCTCCGGTGCAACCGGGAAAGCAATGCAGGGAAAGCATTGAATCCGAATCCTGACTACATCCGCGAATTGCTCAACATCGTGAATGCCAGCCCCTTTCCGGTGCATATGAAAATGCGGCTGGCGTCCTTGGGGCTGGACACCGCCGTCATCGAACTCCAGTCGGATCGGTGTCACCTGCAGCCCTACGGCATCCTCCACGGCGGCGTGCTGGCCACCCTGGTGGATACGGCCACCTTCTGGTCCGCCTACATGCGCATTCCGGAAGATGCCGGACTGGTGAACATCGACCTGAAACTCAACTATTTGAAACCGGTGGAAAAAGGATTGCTGAGCGCCGAAGGCCGTGCCCTGAGATCCGGAAAATCCATCAGTTATGCCGAAGCCTCGGTGTTCAACGAGACGGGGGAACGGGTGGCCCACGGCACATCCACCCTCATGGTCCTTCCCGGGAAAGGGATCCCCATGGAAAATAAGAAGTTTGTTTCCGAAGAGAGGGCGTTCTCCCCCGATGGACGGCGGTGATTTTTTGAATCCCCCGATGGGTACGCCGCCGGTGACGGCGGATCGGAGGCATTTTGTTTTGAACCCGATGGTGAAAGGCAAAAAGCGATGAATCCAGGCAACAACGTGTTTCCGAACCTCCCCGAGCGCCTGTCGGGCCTTGCCGATCTGGCCGAAAACATGTGGTGGAGCTGGCGTCCCCGGGCCCGGATGCTCTTCAAGATGCTCGACCGCCAGGCGTGGAAAGAAAGCGGCCATAATCCCGATAAGATGCTCAGGGAATTCCCGGCGGAGATGCTCACCGCCGCGGCGCAAAATCCGGAGTATCTTCGCCATTACGATGTGATGATGTCCATTTTCCGCGCCTACATGAAGCGAAATGATCAAGCCCCGGGAGTCGGGACTCTTGGGCCGAAGGAGGTCGCCGTCGCCTATTTCAGTGCGGAATACGGCCTCCATCGCTCTTTACCGTTTTACGCCGGCGGCCTTGGATTTTTGGCGGGGGATTTCATCAAGGAGTGCAGTGACCTGAATATTCCCTTGGTCGCCGTCGGTTTCATGTATCCCGAAGGCTACCTGCTTCAAAAAATCCGGGAGGACGGCTGGCAGGAAAATATCGTGGAACATTTCGATCGTGAAGCCGCATCGATTTCACGTGTCAAGACAGAAGACGGCACGCACTGGATCATCAAGGTCCCCCTGATCGATCCCCCGATTTATGTCGCCGTGTGGAAGGTCGCTGTGGGGATCAACACCCTCTATCTCATGGATACGGATATCGAACAGAACGCCCCCTGGAACCGATCCATCTCCGCGCGGCTTTACTGGGGGGACCTGGAACAGCGCCTGCGTCAGGAGATCGTCCTGGGAGTCGGCGGTGCGGAAATGCTGGAGAAGCTGGGCATCCGCTATCGCATGCTGCACCTGAACGAAGGGCATGCCGCTTTTTCGGTCCTGGAAAGAATACGCGACGGCATCCGTGAAGGCGTGTCCTTTGAGGAAGCATTGAGCCGTGTTAAAGCCGCCACTGTTTTCACCACCCATACGCCGGTCCCGGCGGGACACGATGTCTTTCCGTTTCACCTGGTGGAGCGGTATTTCCATTCCTATTGGTCGGATCTGGGCCTCGACCGGGAACGCTTCCTTTCTCTGGGCACCCACCCCAAAACGCCTGAGAAGGGGTTCAATATGACCGTTCTGGCATTGAATGCCTCGGCCCATCGAAACGCGGTCAGCCGGCGCCATGCCGAAGTGTCCCGGAGGATGTGGCGTGATCTGTGGCCGAATCGACCGGAGATGGAAGTGCCTATTGAAGCCATCACCAACGGTGTCCATGTACGCACTTGGCTGGATCCCAAGATGAAAATGCTGTTCGACCAATATCTGGGTCCCGGCTGGCTGGATGATCACGATAATCCCTTTGTTTGGGAACTGGTGGAGAAAATCCCGGACCAGACACTGTGGCAGGTGCATTACTGGCTCAAAATCAAACTGATCGACGCCATCCGGGAGCGCTGCCGCAAGCGGTGGGTGAGCGATGGGGCAGGCAACTCGGTGGTCCTGAGCGGCGGGGCAATGCTTGATCCGTCGGTCTTGACTTTGGGGTTTGCCCGCCGCTTTGCGACCTATAAACGCGCTGATCTGATTTTTCACGATCTGTCGCGCCTGAAGCGAATGCTCAACGACCGCCGCAGGCCCCTCCAAATCATCTTTTCCGGCAAGGCGCACCCGGCGGATGACCCGGGAAAGCGCCTTCTGCAGCGGATATACAATGCAAGCCGGGATCCTGAAATGGGCGGGCGCATCGCCTTTGTGGAGGATTACGGCGAACAGCTTGCCCAGTACATGGTCCACGGAGTGGATGTTTGGCTGAACAATCCATTACCGCCCATGGAGGCCAGCGGCACCAGCGGGATGAAAGCCGCTTTGAACGGTGTCCCCCAGCTGAGCGTGCTGGATGGGTGGTGGATTGAAGGGTACAACGGCAAAAACGGATGGGCTTTCGGAGAATCGACCAAAGAGGGAAACCGCGATCCCGAAGATGCCGAGGCCGTCTACCGGATTTTGGAAAATGAGATCATTCCTCTTTACTACACACTTTCCGATGACGGCGTTCCCAACGGATGGGTGCAGGTCATGAAGGAGGCCATTCGAAGCAACGCCCCCCGGTTTTCCGCCCGCCGCATGGTGAAGCAGTACCTGGAAAAGTACTATTCAAAACAGAACCAAATACAGAAAGCCGTCGGCTTTCAGGAATGAAACAAGATGAAAGCCGCTGATCCGCATATTCATCGTCCGGCAGGACGGGAAAGGGACGGCGCGTCGATTCGTCAATGATATCCCTGCCCCTGGAAACGGACCAGGCGCACTGTTACGATGCCGCGGGCGAAAAAGTCTCCTGTACGGGAAGCGGCCAGGATGCGGAAACGTATCAAGGGGGTTTGATCCGAAAAGACCGGTTCGATATCCAGGGAAAAGCGGTCTTCGACCGGCTCACCGGTCTGTCCTGGACTAAAAATGCCAGTCCGGCGGAATTCCCCCTGACCTGGGCCGAGGCCTTCGAGGCGGTGAAGCAACTCGGAGAATCCGGGTATGGCGGAATTCAGGGGTGGCGGCTGCCGACCCGGCGGGAACTCTTTTCGCTGATGAGTCACCAGCATGTCAACCCGGCGCTGCCGGCGGGACATCCTTTCACGGACGTTTTTTCCGGCTATTACTGGACCGCGTCAATGTGTGCGCGCTTGAAAGACCAGGCCTGGTACGTGCATCTGGGCGGCGGGCGCATCTACCGGGGGATGCGATACGGGTCCTACATGGTCTGGCCGGTATCGGGCCCCGAAGAAGCGGCGGCCGGGCCGTCGAACCGGTTCGCCGTTTACGACCGGACGATTCTGGACCGCCTGACGAAACGGATGTGGCTGCAGCCCGTCAAGGAGATGTTATGGCCCATGGAATGGGAAAAGGCACTGGGATTGATCCGGGAGTTCAATGATGCAGGAATCGACGGATACGCCGACTGGCGGCTGCCCAATATCCGGGAACTGGAAAGCCTGGTGGATCTGAACCGCCACTCCCCGGCTCTGGCCCCGGGCGGTTTTCCGGGGGCCCTTGCCGAAGGCTACTGGTCTTCCACCACCAGCCTCTACGAGACACGGTACGCCTGGGTGCTCTATCCCCGGGACGGGGCGGTGGGCGTGGGATTCAAGCGGCTGCCTGAATTCTGCGCGCTGGCGGTCCGCCGGCCCGATTGAGACAAGAAGATGGAAAGGTTTGAAGGGCGCTCATAAACGTTTTTTTATCATCTCGTGAAATATTGGGCTGCCGAACGGGGAAAATTTATGGAAAAATATGACGCGGTAATCATTGGATCGGGGACCGCCGGGCAGACCGCGGCCCATGACCTGAAGGCCGCCGGATTGACTGTGGCCCTGGCGGAAAAGAGCGAAAGTCCCGGCGGCACGTGCGCCCTTTACGGGTGCCAGCCCAAAAAGTGGTTTTACGAGGCCGCCGAAGTCATTGCCAAGTCCCGGCACCTGCGGGGGAAGGGAATCACCACCGCCGCCGCCGGCGACTGGCAGGGGGTGTGGGCGGAAAAGAATCGATTCACGGAAAACATCCCCGAAAACACCGTCAACGGACTCTACGAAGCCGGCATCGATTTTCTGGAAGGCGCCGGGGCGTTCAAGGATGAACATACCCTGGAAGTGGATGGAAACAGCGTCCGGGCCGATTTTTTCGTGGTGGCCACCGGTGCGACGCCCATGAAAATCCCCGTTTCCGGCGCGGCGCATTTGACGACCAGCACCGAATTTTTGGAGCGAAAACGGCTTCCCGAAAGGATCGTGTTCGTCGGCGGCGGTTTCATCTCCTTTGAATTCGCCCATTTCGCCGCACGGATCGGGCCGGAAGACCGCCGCATCACCATCCTGGAAGTCGGGGACCGGCCCCTGGCGCCCTTTGACGCCGATATGACGGCGCTGCTGCTCGAGGCGTCGGCCCAGGAGGGCATCCGTGTGCTTTCCAATGTCCGGATCCGTTCCATCGACCGGGAAGACGGCGGTTTCCGGGTGCGCACGGAATCGGGCCAAACCGTCGAAGCGGACATGGTGGTCCACGGCGCGGGCCGGGTCCCTGCCGTCGAGGATCTGCGCCTGGAGCAAATCGGTGTGGAGGCGACCCCGAAAGGGATCCGGGTAAACGACCGGATGCAGACCACGGTACCGCATATTTTTGCCGCCGGCGACTGCGCCGCCACCCCGGCGCTGGCCCGGGTGGCCGATTACGAGGGTCACACGGCGGCGGACAACATTGTCGCCCTCCGGAAAGGGACGCCGTTGAGCCGCATCGACTACTCCGCCGTGCCCTTTGTGCTGTTTTCGTATCCCCAGTACGCCATGGTGGGGCAAACGGAAAAGGCGCTTCAAGAAGCGGGGATTGCTTATCGGAAAAGCACGGCGGCCGGGCTGCGGTGGCCCACCTACCGGCGCATCGGTATGGCGCATGCCGGATATAAAATCCTGGCCGGCGAAAACGGCAAAATTCTGGGTGCCCATATCGTATCCGACTACGCCGCCGGCCTGATCAACACGTTCAAGCAGGCCGTCATCGACGGGACAGCCGTGGAGAAGCTTTACCGGGACAACATCATGACCCCGTATCCCACCCGGGAAAGCGATATCATCTACATGCTCCGGCCGCTGTTGAAATAGCCGTTACGAATCCGCGGAAAAGCAAACGGCGGAATCGCCTTGCGGATGCGTTGCATTCCCTTTATTTTTCACCTTTTAAATTCCGCTTTTGATCTTTTCTTGCCCATGGTATAATTCTTTTAATGCAGTTTTCGAAAAAAATAGACCGCAACGCCTTTTCCGTAGTGTCGGGCTTCGATGAAGCGGATGATGACGGCTATTGGCACGCGCTTTCTCCTGCCGAACGATTGAACGCCGTGGAATTCATGAGACAGATTCTTTATGGCTATGACCCTTTTGCCGAACGACTTCAAAGATTTTTTGAAATTGCTGAACGACCATGAGGCGGACTATCTTCTGGTGGGAGGATACGCAGTCGGTTATCATGGATATCCCCGTGCGACGGTCGATTTGGATATCTGGATCAAACGAAACCGGGCGAATGCAAAAAAACTTGTCACCATCGTGAAGCGTTTCGGCTTCGATGTCAAAGAATTAAATGAAGCCCTTTTCACCTCCAAAGAAAAGATTATCCGAATGGGACATCCCCCCCTTCGAATCGAACTTTTAACAAGCCTTTCCGGAGTGGATTTTCAGGAATGTTATGAGCACCGGATCGTCGACACCGTGGATGATGTGCAGATCAACATCATCGGTTTGGATTGCCTGAAGAAAAATAAAGCTGCCGCCGGCCGTCATAAAGATTTTGACGATTTGGAACACTTGCCCTGATCCGCTTTCGGGCATTCCGGCTGTCCGGCGCTAAAAGCGCCACGCCCGCCGGAACGTGACCGGCCCGATAAAACCGTCCCCGGTGCCCCCGGAAAACATCATGGGTCATTGACTCTCCCGGGAAAGGCAACCTTCCCGTACTCCAGGAATTGTTGCAGCATTTCCCCCGCAACAGCGAGCACATTTCCGTACATTCTCATCCATTTCATAGACAACCTTCAATTTCATATCCGGGACCGTTTCCGCCATGTTTTAGAGCGCCTGGCGGATTTGACGGAAGATACGGTATTCCTGGTCATCCGATCCGGAAACGATGCATTGGTCATCGACCGGGTCGAAGGGGCCTTTCCGATCCGGACCCTGACCCATGAAGTGGGACAACGGGTTCCACTGGGGATCGGCGCCGGAAGTACTTCTTTATTGGCGTCATTACCCCAAAATGAAGTACAGGAAATCATCCGCGCCAACAGCAATCGTTATCAGCGATACAACAATCGAACGGCGGAAGACGTGCAAAAACAGGTACTGCAATGCCGAAACAAGGGTTTCGCGCTGAGCATCGGTAATGTGATGCCGGAAGCCATCGCCGTGGGAAGCGCGATTGTGGATGAAAACGGGAAAGCCGTGGCCGCCGTCAGTGTGGCGGCCATCGCCCAGCGAATGAAACCTCCGCGAAGAGAACACATCGTTCATCTGATTTTAAAAGAGATCCAAACCGTTGGTCCCTTTGCCGGGTAAGGGCCGCAAGCGTTCGGCCGGTACATAAAGAAGGGCTTTTAACAAAGGAGGGAAAGATGGTATTCATGAAACGGATTCCAATCACGTTGCAGGTTTTGGTTCTCTTGTTCGTTATGGGGATCTTTCCCATGGGCGTTGATGCGGCCGGTGCTCCGAAGGCAGGCGGGCGAATCACGGTGGGATTGAACACCGATATCACCGCGGTGGATCCCCATACCAGCGTAGCGGTGGTGAACGCCATCGTTTTGAATCATGTGTTCGAACCGTTGCTGGCATACGGTGAAAACCTGGAGATTTTGCCCGTTGCCTGCGAAAAATTCGAGGCCGGTCCCGACTACAAAACGTACACGTTTCATCTGGTAAAAGGGAAACGATTCCATAACGGCCGGGAAATGACCTCGGCGGACGTCAAATTCTCACTGGAACGGATCATGGACTCCAAGGTATGCCCCAAGGCCAAGGACTTCCAGATCATATCGAACATTGAAGCCCGAGATCCTTATACCGTCGTCGTCCATTTGAAAAAAGGATTCGCCGGGTTCCCCCATCTCCTGGCTTATTTGAACCCGGTGATGGCCGTTGTTCCGAAAGAAGAAATCGAAAAGGAGGGCGGCGTTTTTAAAAGGCAGCCCGTCGGCACAGGGCCCTATCGGTTTGTGGAATGGAAGCCCGATCGCCACGTGCTTCTCCAAAAGTTTGCGGATTATAAGGGGCAAAGCGGGCCGCGAAACGGCCTTGGAGGCGGCCGGCCGGACTATCTGGATGAGATCCGGTTCGTGCCCATTCCGGAAGAGTCGGTTTCCATCATGGCGCTTTTGAACAAAGAAATCGATCTCCTCCAGTACTATCCTCCGAAATACGTGGAGAAATACAACGCAGAGTACAAGAACAAAGGGCTGCAACTGCAGCAGATGACCGGATTGTCCTGGTATCAAATCTATTTCGGCGTCACCCAACCCCTCACCGACAACCTCAAATTCCGACAAGCCTGCGCCTATGCCGTCGATATCGAGAAAGTGACCCGTGCCGCCTATATGGACTTCGCGCAGCCCAATCCATCGGTGATCCCCCGCTCGAACCAGTACCGTACGCCGGTTCATGACAAATGGTACAAAAAAGACGTCTCCAAGGCCAAGGCGCTTCTCAAGGAAGCCGGGTACAACGGCGAAGAAGTGGTGTTGGATACCACCAAAAAGTACGTCGTCATGTACAGTCAGGCCGTCGCCGTACAATCCGAACTCAAGGATGCCGGTATCAACGTCAAGCTTAACGTGGTGGAGTGGCCGGTGCTGATCAAGAAATGCGTGGAAGGGAATTTTCAGATGCTCAGCTACGGTGCCGGCGCCATGCCGAATCCTGCACTGGCATATGCATACTTGAAGCGGAACAAGTTCGACACCGTGGCCCCTCGGATCCGGGAAATCATCGATACCGCCCTGATGACGGGCGATCTGAAAAAACTCCAAGCGCTCTTCGAAGAGGCGCACCTCATCACCTATGAACAGGTCCCCTGGATCCAGTTGTATAATTACGATTATCTCCAGGCGCACTGGGACTACGTGAAAGGGTACAAAACCTTGAACCACGGTTTCCCCGTCCTTTGGGGTGTGTGGTTGGAAAAGTAATGGCAAGCCGCCGGTGGGGAAAGGATCCACCGGTGGCCTGAAAACAAACCGATGGCCGGATATATCCTCAAGAGGATCCTTTATTTGCTGCCCACCCTCTTCCTGGTGGCCGTCATCATTTTTTTCCTGATCCATCTTATCCCCGGCGACCCCGTGGCGGTCATGCTGGGAACGGAAGCCACGAAGGAAAACGTCGAATTCGTGCGAAACGCCCTGGGATTGGATAAACCCCTTCACACCCAATTCGGAATATAGATGGGGAGGGTGCTGCGGGGGGATTTCGGTGTCTCCATTCATTCCAAACTCCCGGTATGGGATTCCATCACCGAGCGCTTCCCGGTCACCTTGTGCATCACCACGCTGGCGCTTCTCTTTTCCTTGTTGATCTCGCTTCCATCGGGAATCCTGGCGGCCGTCCAGCACAATACCCGGAAAGATTATCTTTTCATGCTGGGCACCATCCTGGGCGTATCGATACCCGGCTTCTGGCTGGGCCTGATTTCCCTATTGGTCTTTTCCGTTCACCTGGGATGGTTCCCTTCCACGGGATTCGTGCCCATCTGGGAAGAATTCTGGGAAGGCCTGCGGTATTTAATCCTTCCTTCGGTGACCCTCGGACTCTTCATGGCCGCCGTGGTGGCGCGCATGGTCCGTTCCTCCATGCTCGAGGTGCTGCGCCTGGAATATATCACCCATGCCCGGGCCAAGGGCCTCAGCGAATGGAAGGTGATCACCAAGCACGCCCTGAAGAACGCCTTCGCGCCCACCTTGACGACCATCGGCACCCAGTACGGCATGCTGCTGGGCGGTGCTGTGGTCACGGAGACCGTGTTCAGTCTCCCGGGTCTCGGGAAATACCTGGTGGTGGCCATCTACATGCGGGACTATCCGGTGGTGCAGGGGTGCATTCTTTTCATTGCGCTGGTGTATGTCATGATCAACCTGCTGGTGGATCTGCTCTACGGGTTTTTCGATCCCCGCATTCAGTACAGGTAAAGAAAAAAATGACTTCCTGGCGGCGGTTGCTCGGAAATCGGATCGGCATGATCGGGGCCGTGGTGATCCTGCTCAACGTGGCCGTGGCGTTGCTGGCCCCGGTGTTGGCTACCCATGATCCGTTGAAGATCGACGTGGTGCGGCCGGCGGCGCCGCCCTCCGGCGAACATTTGTTCGGGACCGATGAATACGGCCGGGACATTTACAGCCGTGTATTATACGGGTCCCGCATTTCCCTGTATATCAGCGTATTGTCGGTTCTGGTCTCCACACTTCTGGGCGTATTTTTAGGGGCCGTTGCCGGGTATTTCGGGAAATGGACGGACAATATCATCATGCGGTGCATGGACGCCATGATGTCCTTCCCGGCGATCCTGCTGGCGATCGGCATCCTGGCCGTCTTAGGGCCCAATCTTTACAATGTGGTGCTGGCTCTGGGATTGGCCTATACGCCCCGTTTTGCTCGCCTTGTTCGGGGATCCGTCCTGTCGGTAAAAGAAAAAGAGTTCGTGGAAGCTTCCCGCGCCATCGGAAACGGCGATTTATATATCCTGTTCCGGCACATACTGCCCAACTGCACGGCGCCCTTGATCGTCCAAGCCACCGCCAGCCTGGCCTATGCCATTCTGGCCGAATCCATGTTGAGCTTTCTGGGTCTGGGCGCCCCCCCTCCCGCGCCGTCGTGGGGAAACATTCTCTCCGACGCCCGCAATTTCATGATGGACAATGCCATGATGACGGTATTTCCCGGAGTGGCCATCACCATGGCAGTGCTGGGATTCAACCTGCTGGGAGATGCCCTGCGGGATGCCCTCGATCCCCGGTTGAAGTGACGATGGATTCTCCGATTCTGGAAATCAATGACCTGGAAACCCATTTTTATACCCGTGAAGGGGTGGCAAGAGCCGTCTGCGGAGTGACGTTTGCCATCCGGCGCAATGAAATCCTCGGCGTTGTGGGGGAATCCGGCTCCGGAAAGAGCATGACGGCGCTTTCCGTTTTAAGGCTGGTGCCCTTTCCCGGGCGGATCGTGGGGGGAAGGATCCTTCTCAAAAACCGCAACCTGCTGGACCTTTCGACAAAGGAGATGCGCGGTATCCGGGGGGATCGTATTTCCATGATCTTCCAGGAGCCCATGATATCCCTCAACCCGGCGTTTACCATCGAAAATCAACTTTGCGAAGCCCAGCGGGTACACCGGAGGATCAGCAAGGCCGAAGCCAGAAGCAGGGCCGTCGAGATGTTGCGGCAAGTGGAGATCCCCATACCGGAAAAACGAATCAAAGACTATCCCCACCATCTCAGCGGAGGGATGCGACAGCGGGTCATGATCGCGGAAGCCTTGTTGCTGGACCCCGAGGTGCTCTTGGCGGATGAGCCTACCACGGCCCTGGATGTGACGGTGCAGGCACACGTGCTGGAGATCATGCGCCGAATGAACCGGAAAACCGGAACATCCGTCATGCTCATCACGCACAACTTGGGCGTCGTGGCGCAAATCGCCGATCGCGTGGTGGTCATGTACTGTGGCCGGGTGGTGGAACAAGGAGCGGTAAAGCACGTTTTTGAAGCGGCCGCCCACCCATACACCCGGGGGCTTCTCCGATCCATACCCAAAGGGGGTCGGGCAATGGAGGGCCACCGGATGCTCTACGAGATGCCCGGCATCGTGCCTAATCTGACGCAACTCCCCGAGGGATGTGCGTTTCACCCCCGGTGCGACCGGGTGATGCCTGTCTGCCGGAAAGAGTTGCCGCCCTGGAAAGTGCTGTCCGAAGGGCACGGTCTATTGTGCTGGTTACAGGATTGACGGCGGCCATGCGAATCCATAAAAACCCCCTTCTGAAAACGGAAAAATTAACCAAATTTTTCCCGGTCGGCGGTGGACTCTTTTCGGGGAAGGACCGTGTGCGGGCGGTGGATGCAGTGGATCTGACCCTGTACGCCGGTGAAACCCTGAGCCTGGTTGGTGAATCCGGATGCGGCAAAACAACGCTCGGCCGGCTTGTTTTAAAGCTTATCGAAGCGACTTCGGGACGCATATGGTATAAAGACACGGAACTCACGGGCCTGAATCCAAAGGCCATGCGGCCTTTTCGTTCCGAAATGCAGATCATCTTCCAGGACCCCTGGTCGTCCTTGAATCCCCGGTTGACGGTGAGGGCCATCATCGCCGAAGGGCTTCGAGGCCATAACGACTTGAGCAAGGCCCAAAAACAGGAGCGGATTCTGGAAATGATGGCCAAGGTGGGGTTGAGGCCCGAACATGCCGACCGCCACCCCCACGAGTTCAGCGGAGGACAGCGCCAGCGCATCGGCATCGCCCGGGCACTCATCATGGACCCGAATCTTGTCATCGCGGATGAACCCCTGTCGGCCCTGGATGTCTCGGTTCAGGCCCAGGTACTCAATCTGTTGCGCCGCCTTAAAGACGATATGGGATTGTCTTATCTTTTTATATCACACGATCTTTCCGTGGTGGAATTCATCAGCGACCGAATTGCGGTCATGTATCTCGGCCGGATCGTGGAGCTGGCCCGTCGCCGGGACCTGTTTTTGAAGGTGCACCATCCGTATACGGAAGCCCTTTTTTCCGCGGCGCCGGTTCCGGAAGCGGGCGCTATCCAGAGCCGGATCATTCTTAAAGGCGACGTACCCAACCCGATCCATCCTCCACCGGGATGTCATTTCCACCCCCGGTGTCCTTACGCACAAAAACGCTGCCGAAAAGAATCCCCCGACTTGACACAGCTGGAACTCGATCGCTGGGTTTCCTGTCACTTCCCCTTGAATTGAAAGGACGATGATGGTCAGCCTGGAAGAAATTCGAAAAATCACATCCGGAGTGGAAGCATTACGCGGAGATATGGTGCGCTGCCTGCAGGAATTGGTGCGCATCCCCAGCGTTGTGGGAGAAGAAAAAAAAGCCCAGTCCTATATGGCAACGCTGTATCGGGATTTGGGCCTGGAAGTCAAGACGATCACCGCCGATTATACTCGGGTGTGCCGGCATCCCGCCTTCGTCGAAAGCGGAAAGGATTTTACGGACAGGCCGAATGTTTCGGCCCGCTGGACCGGTTCGCCGGACAAACGTTCCTTGATTCTCAACGGCCACGTGGACGTCGTTTCGCCGGAACCGGTGGAATCCTGGACCAAGGATCCGTGGGGGGGTGAAATAGAAGGGAATCGAATCTACGGCAGGGGGGCCGGGGACATGAAAGCGGGTCTCGTCGCAAACGCTTTCGCCGTGAAAGTGCTCAAAGAAACCGGCCTGGATCCCGGAGGCAGCGTGATATTGGAAAGCGTGGTGGATGAAGAAGCCGGTGGGGCCGGGGGTACGTTGACGTGCCTTTTGAACGGAGATGAGGCCGACGCTTTTCTTTGCACGGAACCTCACGGGATACATGTCACCATCGCCCATGCCGGGATCAGCCACTTCCGGGTCCGGGTGACGGGAAGGACAGCCCATGGGGGCCTGGCTCACGAAGGGATCAATGCCATCGGGAAAATGATCCCCATCTACCGGGCACTGGAAAGGTTGGATCAAATTCGGGGGGAAAAAACTCGGTATCCGCTTTTCGACAAGGGCTCCGGGCGTTCCTGCCATTTGAGCGTGGGAAAAATTCAAGGCGGGGACTGGCCCTCCACGGTGGCCGGAGCGGTGGATATGGAGTGCCGGATCAGCTTCATTCCCGGAGAGCGTCTTTTCGAAATAAAAGAACTGGTGGAAGAAACCATTCACGCGGTCGCCCAGAAAGACCCCTGGCTGAAGGAAAATCCTCCGGTCGTGAAATGGTTCGGCTGGCAGACCGAGCCCTGGCAGCAGGATGCAAAACACCCTTTCATTGTATGCCTGAAAGAAGCCGCTGAAACGATGGCGGAAAGAAAGGTCTCTTTCATCGGGAGAGCTTCCGGGTTGGATGCCCGGTTTGCGCCGTATTTCGGGATGCCATCGGCATGTATCGGTCCCCGGGCGGGGAATATCCACGGGATCGATGAATTTGTGGAGATCCCTTCCGTTTTGGAAACCTGTAAAATATTATCACTGGTCATTTTAAATTGGTGCGGACAGATGAAGTCATAGAAGAAAAGACGATACACGCAATATTTGTATCGGCAGGGCATCGAACGCACAATAGAAACGCTTCCTCCGGATGAAATCCTTGACACGAAGGGGAATCTCTCCGGTATCCATCCCATCTGAAATAGCGGCCACAAGGTCCATAACTTCCGATTGACAGTGCATTCCGCTTTGGATAATCAAAGTATATACGTTTAAGGCCCCTGCAGATCCCCAAAAATTAAGCGGCGGATGATGCCCCAGTCCAGTGCCTATAATCAGCTGTCCCTGTCGGAGAAGGCCCAATTCCTGTCCCCCGGGATTCTCTTCGTCGACCCCAAGGGCCGCATCCGGCTTTTTAACGAGGTGGCGCAAAAAATTTCCGGCAAGTCTTTGGAAACGGTTCCGGATCGTTTTATCCGGAACGTTTTCCCTGAATTATGGCCGGATATTCAAAAAGTCTTGCGGACCGGCCGGATCCATGCGGCGGTTCCCTTGAAAATCGGCGGCACCATGCTGATCGTCGACCAGATCCCCCTTTTGTTGGACGGCAGCATCGCCGGAGTCGTCACGATATTCCAAAACATCTCCGAATTCGAGCATTTGCTCTCTGAATTGGCGTCCCACAAGGAATTGATCGAAGAGATGGACGTCATTATCAATTCTTCCTACGACGGCCTGTGGATCTGTGACAGCGAAGGCAGGGTGTTGCGGGTGAACCGGGCCTCGGAGCGCATGAGCGGCGTTAAGGAAGAAGAGGTGCTCGGCCGGAACATGCAGGATCTCGTCAGGGAAGGGATTTTCGACAAATCCGTGACGCTGGAAGTTTTGAAAAACCGGACCGCCGTGACTTTGATCCAGCGGCTCAAGGACGGCCGGCAGGTGCTGGTTACCGGAAATCCCGTTTTCGATGCCCGGGGTGCAATTCGATTGGTGGTGACCAACGCCAGGGATATTTCCGAATTGAACCGACTCCACCGGGAGCTGGATGAAAGCCGTGCCCTGGCCCATGAATACCGCTCGGAGCTCAACCGGATTCACCAACACCAGGAATTCAGCACCCGGGTGGTGTATCGGAGTCCGGTCATGCAGCGGGTCATGGATGCGGCCCTCAAGGTCGCGCCTTTTGATGCGGGGGTCTTAATTACCGGGGAGTCGGGGGTGGGAAAAGGACTTCTTGCAAAGATCATCCACGAAGCGTCCGGCCGGGAATCGGGCCCCCTTATCCATGTGAACTGCGGGGCCATTCCCGAATCCCTTATCGAGGCGGAGCTCTTCGGATACGAAGGCGGCGCGTTCACCGGCGCCCTGGTTAAGGGGAAACCCGGATACCTCGAACTGGCCCACGGCGGCACCCTGTTCCTCGATGAAGTCGGAGAGATCCCCATCGGCGTGCAGGCCAAGCTCCTTCGATTCCTGGAAGACAACCAGGTGACGCGGGTGGGGGCGACCGGCGCCCGGAAAATCGATGTCCGGGTGATCGCCGCCACCAATCGAAACCTGGAAGGAATGATCGGGAGAAAAAAATTTCGAAAGGATCTGTACTTTCGCCTCAATATCATTCCCCTGCAGATCCCGCCTCTCAGAGAACGGCCCGAAGACATCCCGCCCCTGATTCATTTTTTCCTGGAGCGCTTCAATGAGAAGTACAGATGCCGGAAGCGGATCCTGCCCCCTGTCGTCGATGCGCTGTGTCGTTATCTTTTCCCTGGAAATGTGAGGGAATTGGCCAACCTGTTGGAGCAGCTGGTGGTTCTCGGGCCTTCGGAGACCATCTGCGAGGCAGACCTTCCCGCCCAGGTCAACCGGCGCGACGAAGGCATCTGCCCGCCCGCACCGAAGAACCAATGGGATCTCCGTGCGGTGACGGCGTCGATAGAAAAAAACCTCATCCGCGACGCACTGAATAAGACGCATTCCCTCCGGGAAGCCGCCAAACTGCTTGGCCTCCATCATTCCACCCTGTTTAGAAAAATTCAGCGCCACGGCATCGGCAAGTAGCCGGCGCCCGCTCTGAAACGCCGTTTGTTTCATCTTTGCACCATGGTTCATATTTGCACCTAATGCGGCATTTATCAAATTAAACAAGATTTTTATATTGATTATGGTTCAGTGAATCCGAAAAATTTGGTGCGTTTTTGCAACAAGGCGGATTTCCTCGATCCGCTGTATTGTATAACAAAAAAGGATCTTTGCGCTCCGGCACACAAATTGCTTGCTTGATGGGTGAACCCGCCAAGAATGTGTTTTAGGGGAAGAAAAATTCGCTTTCACCGGGTGCAGGGAGTCCAAATTGAACCTTTTTGATCGAATGGTAAGCACCGTTGAGCCCCATCCTTTTCATGCCACAATCCTGCTGGAACTGCATCCGGGCGGCGCCGGCCTGAAGGAAGCACTTGATATTCTGGACGATCTGAGCGCCGGTGAAAATGAAGTGGACGTTCTTAATGAAAGTGGTCCGAAGATCCTTCAGATCCGTATGCCCCGTGAAACGGCAAGAGAAGCGGTCCTTCGTCTCACGGAAAGCGGATTTACGAATTTGAAGGCCATCGACCCCCGGCCGGCGCGGTAGCGGCGAATTATAAAGAAAAGATCCGCGGCAACAGTCGGTTTTCAAAATAATCTTCACCTGTGGGTCCTTTTCCGGATCATCCCGGAAGGGAAATAACAAAGGAAGAACTTTCATGTCGCCACCCCGTCAGAAACACCTTTTCTACCAGGCCAGGTCTTCCCTGCCCGTCGTCGAGCGGGCCGAGGGGATCCGCATATGGGACTCCGAAGGCCGGTCCTACATCGACGGCTGTTCCGGCGCCGTCATCAGCAACATCGGATATGGAAATCCGAGAATCCCCAAAGTCATTGCCGAACAATCAAAGAAAGCCTTTTTCGTATACCGCACCCAGTTCGAAAACCAGCCGGCCATCGATCTTGCCGCCGCACTGGCGGCCCACAGCGCCCCCCATCTCAATCGGGTCTATTTTGTTTCGGGGGGATCCGAGGCGGTGGAATCGGCGATGAAACTCTGCCGGCAGTACTTCTTCAACAAGGGTGAAGGTTCCCGGATTCATTTCATCAGCCGTGAACCGTCCTACCACGGCAGCACCCTCGGTGCCCTGGCCCTTACCTCCTATGCGCCGCTGGAAATCCCTTTTCGCCCGATGATCCGGGCGTATCCCAAGATCCCGGCCCCCTATTGCTACCGGTGTCGATACGGGCTGCGCTACCCTTCCTGCGGCCTCAAGTGCGCCTGGGCCCTCGAAGAAACCCTTCGTCTGCACGGTCCCGAGAATGTGGCGGCCTTCGTGGCCGAACCCATCGGCGGTGCCAGCACCGGCGCAGTGGTTCCCCCCGATGACTATTTCGAGGTGATCCAGGGGATTTGCCGCAAGTACGGCATCCTGTTGATTCTGGATGAGGTGATGACGGGTTTCGGGCGGACGGGAAAACTCTTCGCCTACGAACACTGGGGGATCGAAGCGGATATCGTGGCCCTGTCCAAAGGGATGGCTGCCGGATACTATCCCCTGGGGGCGGTCATGACGAGGGCGGATATCGTGGAGGAACTCCTCGACAAGGGCGGCTTCTCCCACGGCCACACCTACGCCGGAAATCCCATGGCCTGTGCCGTCGGACTCGAGGTTTTGAGGATCATCACCGGGGAACGGCTCCCGGAGAATGCGGCCGCCATGGGAGGGGTGCTGAAGGAGGGACTCGACGTCTTATCCCGGAAATACGAGGTCATCGGCGATGTGCGGGGCAAAGGACTCCTTCTGGCCATGGAGCTGGTCCGGGACCGCACGCGCCGGGAAGCCTTCCCGCCGGAGCGAAACGTACACCTGGCCTTGACCGAAGCGGCCTTCACCGAAGGGCTGATCATTTATCCCCGCCGGTGCATGGGCGGACTTTCCGGGGATCACGTCCTGGTGGCCCCGCCCCTCATCGTCGGCCGGGACGACTGCCGGGAAATACTCGACCGATTGGATCGGGCATTCATCCGGCTGGTCCGGAACATCGAGAAAGCGTGAAAGCGGAAAGGGGGGATATTTCAATACAGGCAAGGGCGGCAATAAGACATGACCATTGATCAACGATTCACCAACGGAGGATCCCATGAGAAAAAAAAGCATCCTGTTCTTCAGCTTGGCCGTGATGGCGATGTTTGTACTGACGTCCGTCGCCACGGCGGAGGATTACGACAAGATCAATGCAGCGGGCGAGATGAAACTGTCCATGAGCGGTGCCTACCCGCCCTTCAACTTCGTCAATGACAAGAACGAGGTGGTGGGGTTCGATGCGGAGATCGCCCGGGAAATCGCCACACGTCTCGGTGTCAAGCCGGTCATTGTGACGACCGCGTGGGACGGTATCCTGGCGGGCCTGCTGGCCAACAAATACGATGCCATCTGCGGCAGCATGACCATCACCGCCAAGCGCCTGGAAATGGTTGACTTCGTCGGGCCTTACTACCGGAGCGGAAGGGGCATCTTCATCCGCGCCGAAGACGAAGAGAAAATCAAGGAGTTGTCGGATCTCAAGGGACACAAGGTCGGTGCGACCCTGGGAGAAACCCATGAAAAATGGGCCCGGGAGCAGGATGGATGGATGGTGCAGACTTACAAAGGCCTTCCCGAACTTTTCCTGGACCTTGAAAATAAGCGAATCGACGCCATTGTGATCGATTCCGTGCCCGGCTTGCTGGCCATCAAGAAATCAGGCAAACCGATCAAGAAGGTGGAAATCCCGAGTATCGAAGGGGGAGACGTCAACATCGGTATCGCCATCCGCAAGGGCAACCCGAAGCTCAAGGAAGCGATGCAGAAGGCCCTGGACGAGATGATGGCCGACGGCACCTACAAAAAAATCGCCATGGAATGGATCGGTTACGATATCCGGTAACCAGAATCGGTGCGGCGGAGTCGATGCGGTCGTTCGACTCCGTCACGCCGGGTCCAAGGAGGGTTCGACGACTTGAAAACCCGCTATGGGAAATTCACGTGGCCCGAAATCCGCAAGCTGGATAAGGACCGGGTGGTCATCCTGCCGGTGGGCGCCATGGAAGACCACGGGAAGCACCTGCCCCTCGATACCGACAATTTCATCATCACCCGCGTGGCCGAAGCGGTGGCGGAAAAGATTCCCGGGGAAGTGCTTCTTCTGCCCACCATCCCCTTCGGATTCAACGAACACCACAAGGATTTTCCGGGGGTGATCTTCATCCAGCCCGAAACCCTGATGCATTTTGTGTTGGATGTCACCCGTTCCCTGGCTCACCACGGGTTCCGGCGCATCCTCCTGCTCAACGGGCACGGTTCCAATCACCCGGTTCTGGATTTGGCGGCGCGGAAAACCGTCATTGACACCGAGGCGGTCTGTGTGTCGGCCTCCTACTGGAACCTGATCGGCGAAACCCTTGCCGAGCATCGGCGTTCCAGGATCGGCGGCATCGCCCATGCCGGGGAAATGGAAACTTCCATTTACCTGCACTTCGACCCGGATCATGTGGTGATGGAAGAGGCCGAGGCCGATATCTCCCATGATCCTTCGAGCCGTTATTTTTCTTTGGACCTTATGGGCGGCGCCAAGGCCATGTGCATGTCCTGGTGGTCGGCGCAGACCAAAGCCGGCACCATGGGAGACCCGACGGCGGCCGACGCCCGGCAGGGCCGGATCTTTTTCGAAGCCGCCGTGGCGGAGACCATCGGTCTTGTCCGGGAAATTCGCCGGCTTCCGATTCGTCCCCGGCGGGAGCACCATTGAGGAGGGTCCATGGACTATGAATTAATCCTCAGGGTGACGCCCTTTTTTGCCAAAGCCGCATGGACCACCGTGGTGGTGTCATTTCTCTCCTTTGCACTCGGGTTGAGCATCGCATTCCCGGCGGCCTTTTGCCGACTTTCCCAAAACCGTTTCCTGCAGATTCCGTCCCGGGTCTATGTCAGTGTTTTCAGAGGCACCCCCTGTCTGATCCAGCTCTTCGTCATTTACTTCGGCGGACCCCAGATCGGGATCCAGTTGGAACCGTTCATGGCGGGTGTCTTGGGACTGGGTATCAACATCGGTTCCTACATGACCGAATCGATTCGGGGTGCAATCCTGGCCGTGTCAAGAGGGCAGACCGAAGCCTCCCGATCCCTGGGGCTGAGCAAGTTTCAGGCCATGCGAAAAGTCGTGCTGCCCCAGGCGGCGGGGCTGATGATCAGTCCCCTGGGGGTCAACACCATCGCCTTGATCAAAGGGTCTTCGTTGGTGTCGGCCATTTCCGTTCTTGAACTGGCCTATACAGCGCATCGGTTTACCAACTCCACCTATCGGCCGTTCGAGATGTTCATCCTGGCATCGACATTTTACCTGGTCATCATCACGCTGACCTCCAAGGCCATTCGAAATCTGAACGGCCGGTTTGCATACGAGAAATGAATTGCCGCTGACGGCAGGCTTGGCCCTACGACGGGCATTGTAACGGCGCGGCGGCCCGCAGCGAAGAAAACGATACGGATGCGAAAGAAAAATGCAGGGTCTTGAATTCAGTGTTGTTTTCGAAAACATGAACATCCTGTTACAGGGCATGTTCTGGACGGTGGTGCTGTGCTCCAGTGCCAGTCTCCTGAGCATTGTCGTCGCCGTGGTCCTGGCCATGACCGGTATCTCGAAGTTGAAGCCCGTGAGATCCGCCACCCTTTTTTTCCTCTGGGTGTTTCGTGGAACACCCCTTTTGCTCCAGCTTTTTCTTTTCTACTTCGGTCTCCCCCAGGTCGGTCTCTATCTCAGTCCGATCATCACGGGGATTATCGGTCTGACGCTTCACTTCGGTGTCTATAACGCGGATGTGCTCCGTGCCGGGATTCTGGGAGTGGAAACCGGACAGCACGAAGCATCGCGTAGTTTAGGCCTGAGCTATTTCCAGACGATGCGGAAAGTGATCATCCCCCAGGCACTGCGAAACGTATCACCGGCTGTCGGGAACAACCTCATTGCCCTGCTCAAGGAATCCTCTTTGGTCTCCATCATCACGGTACCGGAGCTCACGTTGTCGGCGCAGCGGGCCATCAGCGAGACCTTCCGGCCCTTCGAGTTCTACTTTGCGGCGGGGGCGCTCTATTATGTGGTGAACTGGGGACTGGAATTTATCCTCCAACGCGTGGAAGCGCGAACCGCGCTGACCCGGTAAGGGAAAATCCGGCATGATCAGCTTGAAAGACATTTGGAAGAGTTTCGGTGACAATCAAGTACTCAAGGGCATCAGCCTCGAGGTGGAAAGAGGAAAGATCCTGGTCATCATCGGTCCCAGCGGATCCGGGAAGAGTACATTGCTTCGTTCTATCAACCACCTGGAGACCATTGATCGTGGAGAGATCTGGGTCGACGGCGTTCAGGTGAACGCTCCTCTCAAGGGAAGAAAGTTTGAAAAGCACATCAACCGGGTGCGCCAGGAAATGGGTATGGTGTTTCAGCATTTCAACCTGTTTCCCCACATGACGGTCATGGAAAACATCACCATGGCCCCCATGCTCCTTAAAAAGATTCCCCGGGAAAAGGCCGATGCCCGGGCCCGGGGTCTGCTGGAAAAAGTGGACCTGGCCGACAAGATGAACTGCTACCCGGTTCAACTCTCCGGCGGGCAGAAACAGCGGGTCGCCATCGCCCGGGCCTTGGCCATGGAACCCAAAGTCATGCTTTTCGACGAAGTGACCTCGGCCCTTGACCCGGAGCTGATCGGAGAAGTGAATAAAGTCATGAAACGCCTGGCTGCCGAACACATGACCATGCTGATCGTCACCCACGAGATGCGGTTTGCTGCCGAGGTGGCGGACCATGTCATTTTCATGGCCGACGGCGTCATTATCGAGGAAGGCCCTCCGGAAGAGATTTTCTCCAACCCCACCCATGAGCGGACCCGCCGCTTTCTTTTCGAGGTATTCAAATCATGATCGATAAAACCTGCCGATGGGAACGCCTCGACCGGTATTTCACCGACGGACAGACCGTCATGATCGGCGGATTCGGGGTTCCCGGGACGCCTTTTCTCCTGATCGATGCCCTGCTGAACAGCGGGGCAGGCGGGCTGACGCTCGTGAAAAACGAAGCCAACGAAGACCACATGGGTATTTCCAAACTCATCGAAGCGGGGCGTGCCCGAAAGCTCATCACGTCGCACCTGGGACTCAACGCCACCGTCATCGGGATGATGAACCGGGGGGAAATCGAGGTGGCCTTCTACCCCCAGGGGATTCTGGCCGAAAAAATCCGTGCCGGCGGCGCCGGCCTCATCGGTATCCTCACCGACATCGGGATCGACACCATACTGAAAACGGAAAAGCAGATTATCGAGGTGCACGGCCACCCCGCGATCGTGGAGCCGGCCCTTCGAGGGGACGTCTCCTTGATTCACGCCGCGGTGGCCGACACCATGGGAAACCTCATCTACGAAAAAAGCGCCCGGAATTTCAATCCTTTGATGGCGACGGCCGCAAGCCGGGTGATCGCCGAGGCGGAGCGGGTGGTCCCGGCAGGGGAACTGGACCCGGATCACATCCACACGCCGGCGGCCTTTGTCGACCATGTGGTTCCCATCTCCCGACTGACCGAAGAATACGGAGTACTGGCTCATCATGTCGTATAAAGAAAAAATCGCCCGGCGTGCCGCGGCTGAAATTGCTCCCGGTCAGGTGGTGAATCTGGGCATCGGCATCCCCACCATCATTCCCAGGTTCATCGCGCCCGATTTTCCGGTGATTGTCCAATCGGAAAACGGCATCCTCGGAATGGGCCTCCCCACGGCGCGGGGTCTGGAAGACCGCAACCTGATCGACGCCGGGGGCAGCTATGTCAGCACCCTCCCCGGGGCTTCCTTTTTTGACAGCGCCCTGTCCTTTGCCCTGATCCGGGGCGGCCGGCTGGATATTGCCTTCCTGGGCGCGCTGGAGGTCTCGGAAACGGGTGATCTGGCCAACTGGATCATTCCCGGCAAGTACGCTCCCGGCATCGGGGGAGGCATGGAACTGGCCCAGAAAGCCCGGCGCGTGGTGGTGACCACCACCCACACCACCCGGGACGGTCGCCCCAAAATCCTGCGCGCGTGCACGCTTCCCCTGACGGCCAAGGCATGCGTTCACACCATCATCACCGAGCTCGCGGTGATGGCCGTAACCCCTTCCGGGCTGGTGCTCCGGGAACTGGCCGAGAAAATCGACGTAGAAGAGGTCCTCGAAAAGACCGGGGCGCCTCTGACGGTGCCCACGGGGACACCCCCTGTTTTTTGATGCGCATGGAATTTTTCACCCTCCCACGAAACGGAAATCCCGGATGAATGCAAAGGAGCGGAAACTGATGGGGGCCGTGGACGGCCTCCAGGACGATATCATCGATTTCGCAAGCCGCCTGGTGGCATCCCCGAGTACCCTCGGGAACGAATCCGAAGCGCTGGCGGTGATGGAATCGGAACTCAAGAGACTCGGGCTTTCACCGGTGCGGATTCCCATCGACCCGGTGAAACTGGAAAGCCATCCGGGCTTTGCGCCGGTGCCGTGGTCCTATGACGGGAGGACCAACGTGGTGGCGGTGCGAAAAGCCGACGCCGAAGGGGGGAAAAGCGCGCTGTTCAACGGCCATCTGGATGTGGTGAATCCGGAGCCGGTGTCACTGTGGCGCCGGGATCCCTTTTCCCCCGTTGTCCAGGACGGGTGGCTCTACGGCCGCGGGGCCGGTGACATGAAATCCGGGGTGGCGGCCATGACCTACGCCGTTCATGCCGTGGAACGGGCCGGTTTCGGCCTCAAGGCGCCGGTCGTCCTGGAGGGGGTCATCGAGGAAGAGTGCACCGGAAACGGGGCCCTGGCCTGTCTCGAGGCGGGTTACGACGCCGATGCCGTATTAATCCCCGAACCCTTCGGCCCCACCCTCCTGACGCAGCAGGTGGGGGTGCTCTGGCTCAAGGTGCGGACCCAAGGAAGATCCAACCATGTCCTCGACACCGGTGCCGGCGCCAATGCCATTGAAAAATGCTACCTGCTGATCAATGCCCTGAAGCGCCTCGAAGAGGAATTGAACGATGAACCCCGGCCGGCCGGCTACGAAACCATGGCCCACCCCCTGAACCTGAACGTCGGCATGATCGATGGGGGGAACTGGCCCTCCACCATCCCGGCACAGGCCGAGTTTCACTGCCGCCTTTCGTATTTTCCCGGAACGGCCTACGCGGATATCCGAAGCCGTGTGGAAGGTGCAATCCAGCGCGCGGCCGCAGAAGATCCCTGGCTTTCGGCCAATCCGCCGCGGGTGGAATTTTACGGCTTCCGGTCCGACGGGCACCAATTATCGCGGGATCTCCCGGCCCTGTCCGCACTGAACGCCTGCCACAAGGCCCTAACCGGCATGGACGCCGCATCCTATGTGGCCACCTGCACCACCGACCTGCGGGCGTTTCATTTCTTCGGAAAAGGCCAGGCCACCTGCTACGGGCCGGTCGCGGAAAACATACACGGAGCCGACGAACGGGTCCGGCTGGACAGTGTACACCATGTGGCCCGGGTGTACGCCCTGTTCCTGGCGCGATGGTGCGGCCTCGATGAGTGAACGGCGGCCTTAAAAGCCGTTTTCCTGATTTGTTGACGGTAATGGAGAAACGGATATGAATGATGTCGTCATCACCGGCTATCTCAGAACGGCCAATTCCCGATCCAAGCCCGCGGATCCGGAGAAAGACTGCTTCGGGAACCTGCGGGCCGACGAACTCCTCGCCCGGGTGGTGTCTGAGCTGATTGACCGGAACAAGATCGCGCCCGGGGAGATCGACGATTTCCTGGTGGGATCGGCCCTCGGCGTGGGGGAGCAGTGGACCTTCGGGGGAAGGACGCCCGTATTTTTGTCCAACCTGTCGGACCGGGTTCCCGCCAAGTTCCTCGACCAGCAGTGCGGCTCCGGGATGGCGGCGGTTCATGTGGGTTTCATGGAGATCGCGGGCGGGTTCGCCGACGTGGTGGTGGCCTGCGGCATGGAGCATCTCACCCGTGTTCCAATGGGTCCGTATCTTTTCGAGCAGGGCACCCTTTCCGTGCATCCGGCCCTCTATCAGGAGGCGCGATACCGGCACTGGGAGATGGAGGTCTCCATGAATATGGGACTGACCGCCGAAAAACTTTTCGACGGCGGCGGCTTTACCCGGGAGGATCTCGATGCGTGGGCGGTCCGGTCCCATCGTCTTGCCGGCCGGGCGATTGCGTCGGGATTCCTGGAAGGGGAGATTCTGCCGGTGGAGGTCATCACCCCCGACGGTGAAACCCGGATCATCGACCGGGATCAGACGGTTCGGGAAGATACCTCCATGGAACGTCTTTCCACCCTGAAGCCGGTCTTCACGCCGGACGGGGCCGTTACGGCGGGGAATGCCTCACCCCTGAATGCCGGGGCCGGCGCCCTGGTGATGATGTCGCGCCGGGAGGCGGAAAAACGAAATCTGCCCGTCCTTGCGGCGATCCGTTCCATCGGGTTTGCCGGGGTGGATCCCACCCTCATGGGCACCGGTCCGGTGCCGGCCATACGGCGGGCGCTTAACCGGATCGGCGTTTCCCCGGACCGGATCGATTACTGGGAAATCAACGAAGCCTTCAGCATCGTGGTGCTGCACTGCATGCGGGAGCTGGCGATCGAACCCGAACGGGTCAACGTCATGGGCGGCGCCCTTGCCCTGGGACACCCGTTGGGTGCCACGGGAATCCGCATTACCGGAACCCTGGCCCGGATCCTGAAAGAAAAGGACGCGCGATGGGGTTGCGCCGCCGCCTGTGTGGGCGGGGGGCAGGGGGTTGCCATCGTCCTGGAACGGGAGTAAAAAGACAAATAACATTGGAAAAGAGTGCAGCAGAATGAAATAAGGATGGGGGGAAGCGTATGGGAACGGATTTCACCAACGAGGCATTACACAAGAAACGGGAGGCGGTCATTTCGTCCGGTGTGGCGAGTGTGACGCCGGTCTACGTGGAATCTGCATTCGGGGCGATTGTGAAGGACGTGGAGGGAAAGGAGTACATCGATTTCGGCGGTGGGATCGCCGTGATGAATATCGGCCACGGTCACCCCAAGGTGGTGGCGGCCGTCAAGGCCCAGGCCGAAAAGTTCACCCACACGTGTTTCATGGTCAATCCTTACGAAGTCGCCGTGACGCTTGCCGAAAAGCTTTCCCGCATGACGCCGGGGGATTTTCCGAAAAAAGCCCTTTTCGTCAACAGCGGGGCGGAGGCTGTGGAAAATGCGGTCAAGATCGCCCGCTACTATACCCGGCGACCGGCGGTCATCGTCTTTGAAAACGCCTATCACGGCCGGACCCTGCTCACCATGACCATGACCAGCAAGGTCAAACCCTACAAGTTCGGGTTCGGACCCTTTGCCCCTGAAGTCTACCGGATGCCTTACGGGGATACGGCGGGACCGGAAACGCTCAAAGAGGTGTTCTTGAAACACGTGAACCCCGAGGCCGTGGCCTGCGTGGTGGCCGAACCGGTGCAGGGGGAAGGCGGATTCATCACCCCGCCGCCCGGGTATTTCCAGGAACTGTCCCGGATCTGCCGGGAAAACGGGATCCTTTTCGTGGCCGACGAAATCCAGAGCGGCATGGGGCGCACCGGAAAGATGTTCGCCATCGAGCATTGGAACGTGGCCCCCGATCTGATCATCCTGGCCAAGAGCCTGGCGGCCGGTATGCCGTTGGCGGCGGTGGTGGGAAGACAGGAGATCATGGATGCGGTGCATCCCTCGGGCCTGGGCGGCACCTACGGCGGGAACCCGGTGGCCTGTGCGGCGGCGTTGGCGGTCCTGGAGGTCTTTGAAGAAGAGGGCATGCTCGAAAAAGCGCAAACCCTCGGGAAAAAACTGGGGGAGGCCTTCGAACGATTCCGGGAAGCCTATTCCATCGTCGGTTCGGTGCGTGGGCTCGGCGCCATGCGCGGCCTGGAGCTCGTCAAGGGGGATTCAAGTGCACCGGCGGCGGACGAAGCGAAAAAACTTGCGGCGTTCTGCCTCGAGCGGGGTCTGATCATCCTGGTCTGCGGCACATACAGCAACGTGGTCCGCGTCCTGGTTCCCTTTGTCGTCACGGACGCCCAGCTGGACAAGGGCCTGTCCATCCTGGAACAGGGGTTGCAAGAGATTTGTCCATGAACGGCTTTTACGGACGATATTTAAAGATCGACCTGACCTTGGAAACGGTCACCATCGAATCGATGGCGCCGGAAGTGCTGACCCGCTGGCTCGGCGGAAAAGGCCTGGCCGCGTATCTTCTGGCGGAGCTGAATCCGCCCGGCGTGGACCCTATGGCGCCGGAGAATGCGTTGATTTTTGCCACCGGGCCCCTGGCCGGCAGCATGATCTGGGGGTCGTGCCGGTACGGGGTGTTCACCAAGTCGCCGCTGACCGGGCTTTTTGCGGAATCCTACAGCGGCGGCAGGACACCGGATGCCATGGACGCCGCGGGATTTGACGCCGTGGTGATCCGGGGCCAGGCGAAAGCACCCGTCGTCCTGGGGATTCATCCCGGGGGCGCCGACATTCACCCGGCCCGGGATCTTTGGGGGATGGAGACCTATGCCGCAGAGGATGCGGTCAAGGCACGTTTTGCTCGGCCGGAATACCGGAAAAAAGGGGCCGTGGTCATCGGGCCCGCGGCGGAACACGGGGTACGCTTTGCGGTGATCGAAAACGATTACTGGCGTTCGGCGGGCCGGACCGGTGCCGGGACGGTCATGGGCGCCAAAAAGCTCAAAGGGATTTTATTCACCGGGGACCGGAAACGACCCCAGGCCGATCCGGACGGGGTGAAGGGGTTTTCCAAGAAGTTCATGGCCGACTTCAAAGACCACGCCGCCGCCCAGGCCTACAAGAACTTCGGCACGCCCATGCTCGTGAAGGTGACCAACACCGCCGGCGCCTTTCCCACGCGTTATTGGCAGCAGGGGATCTGCCCGCATTGGGAAAAAATCAGCGCCGACGCGCTGGTTTCCCGGTTCAAGGTAAAACCCAACGCCTGCGCCAAGTGTTTCATGGCCTGCGGGAATCTGAGTACCCTTCAGGAAGGCCGCCATGCCGGCCTGACCCTGGAAGGCCCCGAGTACGAGACCATCTATGCCTTCGGTGGGCTTTGCATGATCGACAGCATCGAAGAGATTGCGTATCTCAACGATATCTGTGACCGGCTGGGAATGGACACCATCACCGCGGGAAATCTGTGCGCGTTCACCATCGAAGCCGTCAAACACGGCCGCGTGGATTTCCCCGTCGATTACGGGGACCCGGACGGCGTGGCGGAGCTGCTCCGGCGGATCGCCCGGCGGGAGGGGATCGGTGCGGTTTTGGCCGAAGGGATCCGGCATGCCGCCAAAGCATGGTCCCTGGAAGATATGGCCGTGCATGTAAAGGGGATGGAGCCGGCCGGCTACGATCCCCGGCCCCTCAAGGGGATGGGTCTGGCCTACGGCACGTCGGACCGCGGCGCCTGCCATCTTCGGGCCACATTTTACAAGCCCGAGCTTTCCGGGATGATTCCGCCCGAACAAATCGAGGGGAAAGCAAGGCTCTTTTTAGAGTTCGAAAGCCGGCTGACCCTTTTCGACATGTTGATCCTGTGCCGGTTCTACCGGGATTTCTATCTGTGGGACACCCTAAAAGAGGCCATCGCCCTGGTGACGGGCCTTGAGGCCGGGGAGGAAACACTCAAGGAAAAAGCGCTGGACGTGGCAAACCGGATCCGTCGCTTCAACCTCCGGGAAGGCATGACTCCCCGGGACGACCGTCTCCCTGCATTTCTGCATCAGCCTCTGCAGGACACGGGGAAAGTCATCACCGAACAGGAGATGGAGCGACTTTTAAAAGACTACTATCGACTCCACGGCTGGGACGAAAACGGCGTCCCGGCGCCTCAGGAATAACCCCAACGTTTCAAAAGTCGGAGGGCTTCAGGGCCAAGGCGCAAAGGGCTTCCCAGTTCCGGTCCGCGGCTGCCTGAACGGCGTCTGTCATCTCTTCTGTCATCTCCTTGAATCGTCCCTGGGCCCTGAAGTAGTCCGCCACGCCGATGGGCCGCTCCGGAACCACGCTGAGGCGGTATGTCCCATTTTCCACTTCGTAAAGGGGGAAGAGGCGGGATAGGGTGGCCATCCGGGCGATGCGCACCGACTGGGAGGCGTCGATGCCCCATCCCGGGGGGCAGGGGCACAACAGGTGCACGAACCGGGTGCCGGACAGGGTGCGCACCTTTTGAAACGTCGCGATCATATGGTCCGGAAAGGCGATGGATACCGTGGCGAGATACGGGATGTGATGCCCCAAGAGGATCTTTTCGATGTCTTTTTTCGGTTCCGCCTTGATCGCACCCGACGGCGTGGTGGTGGTCCAGGCCCCCTCCGGCGTGGCGCTGGAGCGTTGAACCCCCGTGTTCATGTAGGCTTCGTTGTCGTAGCAGACAAAGAGAATGTCGTCGTTTCTTTCGGCGGCGCCGGACAGGGCCTGGAGGCCGATATCAAAGGTGCCCCCGTCCCCGGCCCATGCCATGACCACGGTGTCGATTTCCCCCCGCCGGTTGAGGCCGGCCCGGATCCCGGTGGCCACCGCCGCGGCCGTGGCAAAGGGGACGTGCACCACGGGAACATTCAGGGCACAGTGGGGATACCCGCCCACCATCACGGCGGCGCAGCAGGCCGGAATGACCACCACGGTCTTGGGGCCCAACCCCTGCAGCGCCAGCTTCATGGCCAAGGCCGCCCCGCACCCCTGGCACGATAAGAGCCCGGGCTGCATCAGGGCGTCATCCGGCGCATCCAGGCGTATGTCGAATCGTCTCTGCGTCATCTCATTCCTTGATGAAACGCTTCCCACAAGCCCCGCCTTTTCAAGCGGGGTCGAGGAAAGCGATCTAACAGCCCTTTTTACGAAGCCATCATTCTTTAAGCCCCCAGAACACGGGGCTGCCGTCCGAAACCTCCCGGTGCCGGACATCCTCGATGATACCGGCGACGTCATCCGGCGTGACATCCCGGCCCCCCAGGCCGGCGACGACGGGAAAGATCATGGGGCGGTCGTCCATGGGATAGAGGGCCGCCTGCAGTTCACTGGCAAAGACACCGCCCAACCCGGCGGAAAGGTTTCGGTCCAGGACCACCACCTTGGCCGCCCCGGACAATACGGACCGCCACGTCTTTACCGGGACCGGGCGAAACAACCGGATCTTCATGAGCCCCACGGGGATGCCCTTTTGGCGGTATCGGTCCACCACGATCCGGGCCACGGAAGTCAGGGTCCCGGCGGTGACCACCACCAGTTCGGCATCGTCGCAGCAAAGGGCTTCCACGATGCCGTAATCCCGGCCGAAGGTTTTCGAAAACTCCCGGCAGACCGCATCCACGGCATCCACGGCATCCACGGCGTCTTTGTGCATGACGTACCGCTGTTCGAAGTAATATTCGGGGATCATCATGCCGCCGAACATTTTCGGATCCTTTGTATTTGTATAAAACCGCGGGGCATACGGCGGCAGGAATCGGTCCACCTGCGTCTGGGCCGGAACATCCACCACTTCGGAGGTGTGGCTCAGAAAAAAGGCGTCGTAAGTCAGCATCACGGGCAGAAAGACGCTTTCCGCCACCTTGAAGGCCATGAGGGTGTTGTCGAGGGCCTCCTGGTTCGATTCACTGTAGAGCTGCATCCACCCGGTGTCGCGCTGGGAAACGGAGTCCCCCTGGTCGGCCCAGATGTTCCAGCCCGGGCCCACGGCCCGGTTGACGTTGGCCAGAACGATGGGCAGCCGGGCCCCTGCGGCCCAGTGCAGGACTTCATGCATATAGAGCAGTCCGTGGGAGCTTGTGGCGGTGAAGGAACGCACCCCGGCGGTGGCGGCGCCGATCACGGCGGCCATGGCGGAGTTCTCGCTTTCCACCTTGATGAAGTCCGCATCGAGTTCGCCGCCGGCGCACATCTTGGAGAGTTCTTCGACGATGGTGGTCTGGGGGGTAATCGGATAGGCGGAGACGACTCCTACCCGGCTGAGTTTGACCGCCAAGGAAACCGCATGGTTGCCCTTAATGACCTGTTTCACCCGCCGGCGCCTCCCCGCTGTGTTCGACAGTCTCTTCCTGGATGATGGATATGGCGTGTCGCGGGCACTCGGTAAAACAGATGCCGCATCCCTTGCAGTAATCGTAGTCGATGCGATACCCGAACGCCCCCTTTTGTTCTTTCATGACCGAAAGATCCGGACAAAAGATCAAACAGTTGTCGCATTCGGTGCACCGGCCGCAGTGGAGGCAGCGCGAGGCCTCTTCGGCGGCCGCGCGTTCGTTCCATGTTTCCGTGTACGGATCAAAAGAGGAGATTCTCCGGGCGGGGGAAAGGGTGGAGACGGGCATCGCCGGTTTTTTTGAAAAGTAATCGTAAACGATCTTTTCCGCGTCGACCACCGCGCGCGGATTTTGTTTGACCGGATTCACCGGGAGGCGGCCCGCATACGCCGAGAAGCGGACGCCGCCCCCTTTTCCCGCGGCGATTGCCGCCAGGGTTTGATCCGGGGAGGCCCCTTTTCGTTGGCAATCCATGGCGATTGCGGCCTTTTTCCCGGCGGCAACGGCATGGACCACGGTACGCGGAAAGTTGATGGCGTCCCCGCCGGCGAAGATTTCCGCCGACCCCGTATCCGGTCCGGTCACCCGGAGCATACCGTCTGTGGGGATCAATCCATTTACCGATCCGATGTCTCCGGCAAGGCCGCCGAGGTCCGGCGTTTCCCCGACGGCGGTCAGAATCGTATCCGGGAAGAGGTCGATCCGGTCCCCCGGTATCCGCAGGGGCCGCCGCCGGCCGTCGGCATCGGGTTCGCCGGGGGTCATTCGGGAACACACCAGGCGCGCGATGCCGCCGTCATCGGAAAGGTCGATCTGTTCCGGCGCTGCGAGAAAGATAAATAAAACCCCCTCTTCCCGGGCGTCACGAATCTCTTCGGGAAAAGCCGGCATCTCCGCCTCGGTGCGCCGGTAGACCACGGTCACCTCGGCGCCCATCCGCCGGGCCGTGCGCGCCGCATCAAGGGCGGTGTTTCCGCCGCCGATGACGACGACCTTCTTTCCCAGGTCCGGGGGCCTGCCTTCCGCCGCTGCCTTGAGCAGGGCAAGGCCGCTCATGACCCGGGAAGAGGCGGCGTCGTTTTCCAGGCCCAGGGAAAGGCTCTGGTGGGCGCCGATGGCAAGAAAGATGAAATCAAAACCGGTTTGCAGATCTTTAAACGAAAGGTCTTTTCCGACGGTCGTACCGGGCCGGAGACGGACGCCCATGCGGGAGAGACCGTCGAACTCGCGGGCCACCACGTCCCTGGGGAGCCGGTATGCGGGGATGCCGTATCGCAAGAGGCCGCCCATTTCGGCGTGGGATTCAAAGAGGGTCACCGTGAAGCCAAGCAGGGATCCGAAATAGGCCGCCGCCATGCCCGCCGGTCCCGAGCCGACCACGGCCAGGGCCTTGTTGTTGGACGGCGGCAACCCGGGGTGTCTTGGAACAGGGTCGAACCGGTCTCCGATGAACCGCTCCAGGGATCGGATGCCGACGCATTCGTCCAGGAAAGACCGGTTGCAGGCCCTTTGGCAGAAGGCGGGGCACACCCGCCCCAAGACGGCCGGGAAGGGCTGTTCCGCTTTGAGGTGCCAGAATGCGGCGGCCATGTCTTTTTTTTCAAGCAGCTTAATCCAGCCTTCGATGTCGCTGCCCGCGGGGCAGGCATCCTGGCAGGCCGGCGTCTTGTCTTCGTACAGGGGGCGGATAAACCGCCATTGGCCCGTCAGGTTGTGCAGCATGGTGCCCATGGAGACGTTCATGGGGGTCATGTCCCGCCAGGAGCGGATCGGGTAGGGCTTGGCCCGGGCGCTGCGTTGCGGGGGATTCATGGGTGTGTCTCCGGTCCTTTGAAAGGGTCGGTTCCGGCGGCGACCGATTCATAGGCCCGGCGCGCCGCCTGCCGGTTCGCCTCCGGTTTCACGGGCACATGTGCCTCGATGGCCTGTTCCACGGAGGCGAGCGTCACCAGTTCCGTGGTCCGGGCCAATGCCCCGAGAATGGCCGTGTTCACGATGGGGTTCAACGCGGATCCCAGGCCGCAGGCCACGGCGACGGCACCGGCATCCACCGTGAATATCCGGCAGGCGGAACCCAGGAAAGCGGCATAAAAATCGGGGGATTTTTTCCCGTTGATCAATACGGTTCCGCCGGGACGCAATCCCCGGGCCATGTCCACGGTTTTCAGCAGGGAGCCATCCAGGACGATGACGCAATCGGGCGCGTAGATCTGATTGCGCAAAAAAATGGGCGTCTCTGAGATGCGGCAAAAAGCAGTAACCGGCGCCCCCCGTCGTTCCACCCCGAAAGAGGGAAACGCCTGGACATATTTTTTTTCGATGAATCCGGCATGGGCAAGCACTTCCGAACCGATCACCACCCCTTGTCCCCCCCTGCCGTGAAACCGGATTTCTTTCATCGTCAACGGTTCCTTGCAACCCCGGGTTTTGTGGAACACCCCCCTGAAAGGCGGGATGCCCCGGGAAGGAAAACATTATTGGAAACGATCAATTTGGTTTAAGAACGCTTCCCGCGGCCCCGCCGGAAAAAAGGAAAGTTGCTGGAAGTGTTCCGGTCGAGGCGGATGTTTTAAAGTCGAGTATAGAAACAAGGCCGCCGCATGTCAATGCGCGACCCCGTTGTTTCATTGGGAAAAAGGCGCGCCTGCCGGTGGAACCGGGCTGTTTTTTCGGGTAAGCGCCCGGTCGGGATGAAACAGGGTATACACCGCCGGGATTAAAACCAGCGTGATCAGCGTGGAGCCGGTGAGTCCGCCCACCACCGCCCGGGCCAGGGGCGCCTGGGCATCGGCGCCCTCCCCGATCCCCAACGCCAGGGGCATCAGGCCCAGGATGGTGGTCAGCGTCGTCATCAGTATGGGCCGCAGCCGTCGGCGGCCGGCCTCCATGAGGGCGTCGCGCGGGGCCAACCCGTCGTGAATCAGCCGGCCGGCCTGGTCCACCAGGAGGATGGCGTTGTTCACCACGATGCCTCCGAGCATGATGCAGCCGATGTAGGACTGAACGTTCAGCGTCGTCTCCGTCAAAAACAGCGTCACCAGGACGCCCACGGCGGCAAACGGAACCGAGAACATGACCACCAAGGGGTCCCGAAACGATTCGTATTGGCAGGCCAGGACCATGTACACGAGGAGCAGCGCCAGGACGAGGGAGATCACCAGCTCCCGGGTCGCTTTTTGTTGTTCCTCGAAGTTTCCGGCCACTATCAGTTCATACCCCACGGGGCGCGGAATCCGGTCCAGGAGGGACTGGACATCCAGGGCCACGGAGCCCAGATCCCGCCCGGAGACATTGGCCCGGACCGTCACCAGGCGCTGCTGATCCTTACGGTCGATCACCACCGGCCCCCGTCCGGCTTTGGATGTGACGAGGTTTCGCAAGGCCACCTTTTCCCCGGAATCGGTGGTCAGGGTGAGGTCGAGGACTTCCTCCAGAGAGAGTTTCTCGGCATCCTTGAGCTGCACCAGAATTCGATAGGAATTCCCCTCCACCCGGTATTCGCCCGCCTTGGAGCCGGCCACGGCGGTTTGCAGCAACTCGGTGACGTCGCGGACGCTCAGCCCCAGGTCGGCGGTTTTATTCCGATCCATTCGGATTTCCTGCTGGGGGGTACCGGCTTCGAGGCTCGTCTGAACGTCCGTGATCCCCTGTACCCCTGCGACGGTATCGGCGACCCGGGCGGCCAGTGCGTCAAGGGTGGCCAGGGTGTGGCCGCGGATCTCGATGGTCAGCCCTTCGTCGCCGCCCAGGAGGCGTTCCAGCAAAAATTGGCCCTGGGGCGCCCGGACGCGGATTTCCATGCCCGGGATCCGGCCTTCCAAATGCCCCCGCAGATCCCGGGCGATTTCCACGTTGGAGCGTTCGCGCCGGGCGGCCGGGACCAGCGACATGCGGATCTCCCCTTCGGCGCCCGCATCGGTGCGCCACCCGAAAGACCCCACACTCGCCACCGAGGACACGGCTTCGGGGACGAGGGGATCGACGATGGCTTCCATGAGGCGGGTCTGCCGGTCCACCAGTTCAAGGCGGGTGCCGATTTCCATTCGGCCGGTGATCCGTACTTCCCCCTCGTCGCTGGGAGGGAGAAATTCGCTCCCGATCAGAGGCATGAGGAAAAGGCTTGCGCCAAGGAGGAGGGCCGCTCCGGCCACGGTGAACAGGCGATGATGAAGGACCCAGTGCAGCAAGATCAAATATCCGGATTCAAGGCCCGAAAAGACGCAATCGGCGGCAGCGGCCCAGCGGTTCATTCGGGAAGCGGCGTCATCGAGACATTCCAGGGTCGGCGTCAGAAACCGGGACGCCAGCATGGGGACCAGGCTCAGGGCCACCGCCAAGGAACAGATCAGGGAGAAGACGATCACGTACGCCAATTCCTTGAAGAGGATTCCCGAGACTCCGCGTACGAAAACCATCGGCAGAAAGATGACCAGCGTCGTCAGCGTACTGGCGATAATGGCGGTGCCCACCTCCCGGGCGCCCTCCACCGAAGCATCCAAGGGGGGGTCGGCATTTTCGGTGCGGCGGCGGTAGATGTTTTCGAGCACCACGATGGAACTGTCCACCATCATTCCCACCCCCAGGGCCAGTCCTCCCAGGGTCATCAGGTTCAAGGTGAATCCGCCGAAATAAACAAGGGCGAACGTGACCACGATGGAAATGGGGATGGCCAGGGAAATCACCAGGGTGCTGCGGATATTGCGGAGAAAAAACAACAGCACCACAACGGCCAGCGCGCCTCCGTAAAGGACCGAACGGGCCACATTGGCGATGGAGCGTTCGATGAGGTTCCCCTGGTCGATCACCGGTACGACCTTGATCTGTGGAAAGGCCCGGTTCACCGCCGCCGCTTCATCGAGGATGCGTTTGGCGACGTCCACCGTATTGGCGTTGGCCTGCTTGCGGATGGCCACGCGCAGCCCCCGGCCGCCGTTGACGCGGACGATGCGCGTCAGTTTCTCGTATGTGTCCTTGATCTCGGCGACCTGTCCCAGGGTGACGGAGACGCCGTCACGACGGGCGATGACCGTGTCTCGAATCTGGTCCAGGCGGGTAAACTCGGCGGGTGCCCGCAGCATGACCTCGTACCGCCCCTGTTCGATTTTCCCCGCCGGGAGATCCAGATTGGCATCCCGGACGGCATCGATCACCCGATCCAGGGCCAGACCCACGGCCTTGATCCGGTCCGGATCCAGTTCGATTCGCACTTCGCGGTTGAACCCGCCCCACACGTCCACCTGGGCCACTCCTGGAATGCGGGCGAACCGGGAACGGATCTGGACTTCAATCAGTTCCGTCAACTCCACGGGATCGAGTGCGCTGGAGACCCCCAACAGGACCACGGGAAAGCTGGCGATGTCGAATTTACGGATGCGGGGGCGAACGATATCGTCCGGCAACTCGTTGATTTCGTCTTCGAGCTTGCCCTGGACGTCGATGGCCGCCGTGTCGATATCCGTACCCCACACGAAGCTGACACGAACCGTGCTACGCCCCTCGGATGAAGACGATGTGATTTCCTCCACCCCGGGAACGGTGGACACGATTTCTTCAATGATCTGGGTGACCAGCCGCTCCATCACTTCGGGGCTGGCTCCTTCGTAATTCGTGCGGATGGTCAGGGTCGGGAGTTCGATGTTGGGAAGCATATCGATCTGGAGACGGCTTAAGGAAACGCTGCCCAGGATGACGCAGATCAGGGTCACCATGGTGGTGAAAATGGGACGCTTGACGCTGAAAAGGGGCAGGTTCATGGGCCCTCGGGCGTTTCGGCGCCGGCGGTCGCTTCCCCATGCCCGGAAGGAATCGTGATGGGAGAACCGTCGCTGATCAGTTGCTGTCCCAAGGTGACGACCCGTCCGGAAAGGCCTTCTCCTTCCACCTGCACCCGGTCGCCGTCGCGGATGCCCACCCGGACGTCCCGCCAGGTCACCGATCGCCCGTCTTCGCTGACCACGAAGACGCCGGTTTTATCGTTCCGCAGGGTCAATGCCTGTTCCGGAACGATGACGGCGTCGGGCACCCGGGCCAGCACCACCCGGGCCCGGATGAACATTCCGGGTTTGAGGCGATGCTCGGGATTGTCGATGATCATTTTGATCCGCGCCTGGCGGGTGGATCGGCGGAAGACAGGGGCGATGCGATCGATGCGCCCCGTGTACCGTTTCCCGGGATAGGCATCCGTGGTCAATGAAACGGACTGCCCGGGCTGCAGATAGGCGTAATCCCTTTCGGCGACGAAAATCACCCCGACGATGGGATTCAGTTCCACGATCAGAAGAAGCGGGGCGTTGGCGGTCACGGTCTGCCCTTCGTCCACGTAGCGGTCGGCCACCACGCGGTTTTCGCTGTCCCCGGTCCAGCCGGCGGTGACCTGGGTATACCCGAGCCGGATGTTGGCGGTCTCCAGGGCGGACTCGGCCTTGGCCACCTGGGCCCCGGCGACCTCCAGTCGGGCCTGCCGGGCCATTCGTTCCTGCCGGGCCGCATCAAAATCGGAATCGGATGCGATTCCGCGCGTTAAAAGCGATTCGGTGCGTTTGTATTCCCTCTCGGCGATTTCCAGGGCGCTTTTGGCCTCGGCCAGATTGGCCTTGGCCACGAGCAGGTCGGCTTTGGCCTGGGCCTTCGCCTGGATGTATTCATCGTTATCCAGTTTTGCCACAACCTGGCCCCGTTTTACGATGTCGGCGATATCCACCAGCATCCGTTCCACGCGTCCGCTGACTTTCGGCGCCACCACGAATTCGGCCAACGCCTCCAGTTCTCCGCTGAATTCGCGTTTCAGTACGATGGGACCGCGACCAATCGCGGCCGTTTCCACGGGCACGGGCCGCAGGGACTCACCGTCTTTCTTCCCCCCGGTCCGATCCTGGAACCGGTCATGGACAAGCCAAATCACCCCTGTTGCCGCCGCAATTCCCAGCACGGTGAAAATCAGAATTTTAAGCCTGCGCGTTTTCATGATAAAAGGATCTTTCGGTTACTATGAATTCCCCGGGCATGTGGTTCAGTCCGGGAAAAGATTGCACCTTTCAAAGGAATAATGCAAATGGAAATCGGATCCGCAAACACTGCTGCGGGCCGAAAGGCGTCGTGAGGACGGAACATGAATAGGAAAAGATCGCGTTTCTGTTGGTGGTTTTCTTTTTTCATCTCCAGCCTGTGGGTCTTGCCGGTGTCTTGCGCGCACATGGAAAGACGACTCGAGGGCCGGATGAAACCGCCGGGGACGCCCCCCGATACGGCGGTTTATATGGAGCCGCCGTCTGCCGGAAAGCCTGCGGAAGGCGGTAACGGGATGATGCCGGCGGGCCCCTTACGCATTACCCTTGCCGACGCGGTGGTGCTCGGCCTTGAAAACAACCGTTTGCTGGTGGCGGAGAAACTGAGCCCCTCGATCCGGCAGACGTTCGAGGACCAGGAACGGGCGCTGTTCGATCCGGTTTTGAACGCGGACCTTTCTGTGGGCAAAGAAAGAGGGGAAGCGCGCACCGATTCCGATGCGGAAACCGAAACCGTCACCACCGAAACCCTGGCCGGCGGCATTTCCCTGGAACAATATTTCCCAACAGGGACGACCCTCACCCTGGGCGCCGGAACGCAGGAGACCGACGCCTCTTTTTACGAAGATGCCGTTTATGTCAGCCGCCTGGGGATGACGGTGACCCAGGCGCTCCTGAAAGGATACGGCACCGGCGTCAACCTGGCCCGGGTGCGGCAGGCCCGCCTGGAAACACGGATGTCGGAGTATGAGCTGCGCGGGTTTGTCGCGTCTCTGGTGGCGGATGTGGAGCGCACCTACTGGGATTATGCCCTTGCCCGCCGTCAGATCGAGATCGTGGAGGAGTCATTGAAAGTCGCCCGCCAGCAACTCCATGAGACGCGGGAACTCATCGATGTGGGCCGGTTGGCCAAAGCGGAACTGGCGGCGGTCCAGGCCGAAGTGGCGACACAGGAACAGGCACTCATCGACGCCCGGACCACCAAGAAATCGATCCGCCTGAGACTGCTCCGGCTCCTCAATCCAACGGTCTCCGACATGTGGGATCGGGAGATCGAACTGGTCCACCAACCGGCGTTGCCCGAGATCCGGATGGAAGCCGTTTCACGGCATGTGGCCGTCTCCATGCGCATGCGCCCCGTATTAAACGAAGCCCGTTTGGAATTGCGGCACGGGGACCTGGAGCTTGTCAAAACCCGAAACGGCCTGCTCCCCTTGATGGACCTTTTTGTCCGCCTCGGCAAAAGCGGGTATGCGGATTCCTTCGGCGGGTCCATAAGCGATATCACCGATGATCATTACGACGCCCTGGCGGGTGTTCGATTCCGTTATCCCATGGTCAATCGAAACGCCGAAGCCCTTCACCGGCGGGCGCTTCTGTCACGGGACCAGGCCCAAAAGGCGCTGGACAATCTGTTGCAGCTCGTGGAAGTGGATGTGCGCACCGCCTATATCGAGGTGGATCGTACGCACCAGCAGATCGCCGCTTCTTCGGTGACCCGCCGGTTCAACGAGGAGAAACTGCGGATCGAGACCGAAAAACTGCGTGTGGGGAAATCCACGAGCTTTTTGGTGGCCCAGGCCCAGCGGGATCTGTTGGCCAGCCGCATCGCGGAAGTGCAGGCCTTGACCCAATACCTCAAGGCATTGATCACTCTGTACCTGCAGGACGGATCCCTCCTTGAGCGCCGCGGGATTGCCGCCCCCGGCCGCGAACCGGTGGATCTTCAAGCGCAGTAATCGGGCATCAACGCCATTGACAGCCGCCGATGACCTGATAAAGTTAATTTCTTTATGAAGCCCGACAAAGCGATGCGCACCTTCGGACACATCAAAATTCCGTTGAAACGGGTGCACCTGGAGCTGACCAATGTCTGCGAGTTCAACTGCGTCTTTTGTCCCAAATCGCGGATGACGCGCCCGCCGGGGTTCATGGACACGGCTCTGGCCATGGAAGCGATTTCAACCTTGGGGGAAAACGGCATCTGTGAAAAGGTGACCCTGCATGTTATGGGGGAGCCCACGCTCCACAAGGATTTCTTTAAAATCCTGTCCCATGCCCGGAAAACGGGCGTTCCCATCGGGCTGACCACCAACGGGCGAGGCCTGGGAGGCGCTGTGGGGAAGGCCCTCCTGTCGTTTCCTTTGCATCAGATCGATGTGTCGCTGCAAACCCCCGATCCGTCTTCCTTTGTCCTGCGAAAGGCCCGATCCCTGACCTTTGAGGCATATCTTTCGGGCGTTTTGAACTTCTTTTTCGCCTACAAAAGGCGGCACCCCGGGACGATCTTCAAGTTCCGCTTCCTCAACACGCGCTTTTCAAAAAAGCCGATGGAAAAAGCCATCGGGCCTGTCAAAGTCATTTCGTCGAGCCGGGAATTGCGGTGCATTTTCCGCCTGTGGGCGGACCGGGTGCATGCCGGATTGAATACGGATCCGGCCCAACGGGCGGCGGTGGCGGAAAAGATCGATGCACTGGTTTCTTATAAATGGCATGTGCTGGAGGTGCACCCCCGCGTCTTTTTCGAAACCTATGTCCTGGAGGACTGGGGGCATGCCTTTGATTCCCGCCCTGTACGGGACGCCTGGGCGGGATACTGCTTCGGGATGCGGGATCATTTCGGGATTCTGTACAACGGGGATGTGACCTTGTGCTGCATCGACTATGACGGAAAAACCGCCATAGGGAATTTGAAAAAGGCCTCTTTGCATGAAATCCTCTCATCCGGGACTTTGGGAAGGATCATGGCGGGGTTTGACCGTTATCGCCTGGTGCATCCTTATTGCCGGCAGTGCCTGGGGTCCGCCGGCATGGTTTCCTGGCTGGTCAAGCCGGTGGCCTCCATTGCGGCGCTGAAAATTCTGAAGCCGTTTTTCTACAAGAAGACGGGCATTGACGCTTAAGTGATCCGGAGGTCCGGGAGCGGGCTTTTCAGGAATTTTCCGGGTGCGGAGCACTCCGGTTTTTCTTTTCCGTGGCTTTTCCCAACTGGATCTCCCCGGGATATTTCCCGTGCCGCACGATTTCGCCCTCGATTAAGTAAATGACCTCTTCCGCGATGTTGGTGGCGTGGTCCGCCAGGCGTTCCAGATGCCTGGAGATAAGGAAGAGATTGATCAGGTGCCCCACCGCGTCGGGGTGTTTCTTGATCTCGTGTTTAATCTGGTCATAGGCCACGGATTTCAAGTGATCCACCTCGTCGTCCAGCGCGAGCACCTTGAAGGCAAGGGATTCGTCCAGTTCCGCCAGGGCGTCCAGGCTCATCTTCAACATGGCCTGGACTTTTTCGGACATGGGGGAATAATCGTAAAAATGACCCGATGATTTCCGCTGGGCCAGAATCGAGACCCTTTGGGCGATATTCACGGCCTGATCCCCGATCCGTTCCAGGTCGTTGTTGATTTTGATCACGGAGATCAAAAACCGCAGGTCCACGGCCACGGGCTGGTGCAGCGCCAGTACCTTGAGGCACTCCTCTTCCACTTCCACTTCCATTTCATCGATCTCGTAATCGAGCCTGATGATCTGCTGGGCCAGGTCGGGATCCCGGTTTTCCACAGCCTCGATCACCATGCGGACCCGGTCTTCCACAAGGGTTCCCAGGGAAAGGATCATTTTTTTGATGTTTCCCAGTTCGCGATGAAAATGCTTTGCCATGATGTCTTCTCCAATTCAAAGGTCGGGTTGCAGGGACGCCATATTCGGGCGGATCATGTGGACTTGTCGGGTTCGGTCGGGGCCGGTTCGAGTTCCGGGTGGGGAAAATGGAGCGTGAAGGTGGAGCCTTTTCCGGGGGTGCTTTCCACGAAGATCCGGCCCCCGTGCGCCTGGACGATATGTTTGACGATGGCAAGACCCAGGCCGGTCCCTCCCAGCTTTCGGCTCCGGGCCCGATCGACGCGGTAAAACCGTTCGAAAAGCCTTGGAAGGTGCTTTTTTTCGATGCCGATGCCTTCATCCTTGAACGCGATGACAAGCCCGGACGCCTCCAAACGGCTTTCGATGCGGATCACGCTCCCTTCGGGGCTGTATTTGACGGCATTGTCGAGGATATTGGCGGCCGCCTGTTCGAAGAGGATGGCGTCCATCTTCATCCGGGGGGCGTCTTGACAGTTCAGTTCGATTCGGATCTGCTTGGCCTCGGCCTCGGGCCGCCGGAGTTCCACGGCTTTTTCCAGGACTTCATCGATGCGGTGGGCCTGTTTCCCGATCCGCTGCGTTTCTCCGCTTTCTTCGATCCGGGACAGCGTCATCAGGTCTTCGATGATGGCGTCGAGCCGGTTGACGTGTTTTTCGATGATGCCCAGAAAGCGCTTGGTGCCTTCGGTATCGTCATGGGGCCCGTGAATGAGCGTTTCCACGAACCCCTTGACGGCCGTCAAAGGCGTTTTGAGTTCATGGGAAACATTGGCGGCGAAATCCTGGCGGATGTTTTCCAGGCGCCGCAATTGGGTGACGTCGTTGAGCATGAGAAGGGTTCCGACGCGCTTTTTGCCGGCCCCGTAAATGGGTGAGCCGTGGACATGGATCACCCGCTCTCCGTTACGGTGGAAAGCGATGTCTTTTTCGGCCGGCGTTTCCGTGGAAAGGACCTGCTGGATCAGTTGTTCCAGGTCCCGGTTCCGGACGAGTTCGAGGATGCTTGGCTTTTTCCCGGGTTCCCAGGAAACACCGAGGATCTCCCGGGCGGGTTGATTCATCTTGATGACGCGTTCCTCCGGATCCAGCGCGATGAGCCCTTCCTGCATGCTGGCGAGAATCGCCTCGATTTCATTATGCTGCCGGGTCACGTCGATCATGCGTTTCCGGAGCTGCCGGGCCATCCGGTTCATGGCGTCGGCAAGGCCAGCCATTTCATCCGTGTGGGCCACGGGAAGCCGGTAGTCCAGGTCCCCCGCGGCGAACCGGTCCGCCCCGTTTTTCATCGCCTCGATGGGCATGCTGATCCTTCGGGAGACCCACAGGCTGATCCCCGCCGCCGCCAAAAAAATGAGCACACCGGCGAAAAGGATCCGATTCCGGATGGCAAGGATCTGGTTCTCCAGCGTCGTCACCGCCAGGGAAGTCCGGACGACGCCCCGGATCCGGTTGTTCATATGGACGGGCAGGGCCACGTACATCATTTTTTTCTGCATGGTGGTGCTGAAGCGGATACGTGTGGCCGTTTTTCCTTCCAGGGCGCTTTGAATTTCCGGCCGGTTGGCATGGTTATCCATTTTGTCGGGATTCACGTAAGAATCCCCCAGCACCGTGCCGTCCGTGGAGATCACCGTGATACGGCTTTTGGAGGCGGTACCGGCGGTTTTGCAGATGGCGTCGATAAGGGGTCGGTTTCCAGGGACGATGTGTTCAATGATTTGTGTCTTGATGAGCTGCCCGCGGGCTTCCAGGGCCAATGCGGAGTGCTTGTAGAAAAAATCCCGCATGGCCCAAAAGGCGTATCCCCCGGAAACGGCCAGGGAAACAACGGTAATCAGGAGAAACGCAGCAAAGAGGATCCAGGTGAGTCTTGTTTTTTTCTTCATACGGCTTCTGTAAAGCGATATCCCACGCCGCGGACGGTTTCAATGTAATCGTCCAGCGCCCCCAGTTTTTTCCGGAGTCCGGCGATCTGGACATCCACGCTGCGCTCCGTGACCGCGTAATGGGCGCCCCGGATGGCATCCACGATCTGGGTGCGTGTGAAGACCCAGCCGGGACGGCGCGCCAAAAGGGTGAGGATCTCGAATTCCGTATAGGTGAGCCGGACTTCCTCTCCTTTGGCATGAACCATGTGCTTGGGGATGTTGATGGTCAACTCCCCCCGTTCCACCACCGGTGATTTTTCGGCGGCAATGTCGGTTTTCCGGCGGAGAATCGCCCGCACCCGGGCGAGGAGGATGCGGGGGCTGAAGGGCTTTGTCACGTAATCGTCCGCCCCCAGTTCCAGACCGGTGACCACGTCGGCCTCTTCTCCCTTCGCGGTCAGCATGAGGATGGGCAGGTGCCGGGTTTTCGCCTCGGACTTGAGTGTCCGGGCCACCTCCAGGCCGTCTATCCCCGGCAGCATCAAATCCAGGATCATAAGGTCGTAGGCTTCTTCTCTTGCGGTGCGGACGGCGGTTTCCCCGGAAACGGAAGTGGTTACCCTGAATCCCTCTTTTTCCAGATTGTAGCGCACCAGTTCGAGGATGTCTTCCTCATCGTCTACAACGAGAATTTTTCCTTTGCTCATGGCGCACTCCGTTTTCAGTGTTTGTCCATCTCCTGTCCGGGGGCGGAAACAGGATTTCCGCCGGCCGACCGGGCATCCCGGCCAAAAGGCGACTGGAAACGGCCGGGAGAACCCGGAAGAAACGCATTCTCCTTGTTTCCTGACGATGCCGGCGTTGCCGAAATGTATGTGCGTTTTGTTAGGAACGGATCAGAAATATGTTAGATGTATGTTATGATAACACGGAGAAAAGTGCAATCGGTGAAGAATGCGGTGATGCAGGGGTCAGAACCCTTTGCCGAAAGGGCATGCCGGGTACCGGCAGGTGGGGCAATCCAGGCACAGTCCGCCGTGGGCCAGCCGGGCCAGGTCCTTTCCGTCCGGTTTTTCGCCGGCAAGCAGGCGCGGGAGAATGAGATCGAAAATCGTGGTCCGATGGTAAAGGGCGCAGGCGGGAATGCCCATTATGGGAATATCTTTCCGGTAGGCCAGGAGGAACATGGCCCCCGGCAGCACCGCTGAACCGTAATAGAGTTGATCCACCCCGACGTGGGAAATCCCTATCCGGGTGACATCGTCCGGATCCACGGACATGCCGCCGGTGGTGATGATGAGTTCGGCGCCCCGGGAAAGGAAGCGCTCCAGGTGTTGAGTGATAACGGTTTCGTCATCCGGGAGGATGACCGTTTCCACCAGGTCAGAGCCCAAGGCCGTTACTTTCTCCCGCACCACCTTCTCGAACCGATCCTCGATGAGTCCCTGGTAGACCTCGTTCCCCGTGATGATCAGATAGACGTCGCGGCGGGCAAACGGCGTTACGGAGAAAAGGGGAAACGCTTTTTTGGCAAGGTCCACGGCCTCATCGAGGACGGACCGCCGGATCACCAGGGGGATGGCGCGGGTTCCGGCCAGTTTTTGCCCTTTTTGAACCGGCGTGTGGGTGTGGATGGAAGCGCACATCACGTCCGGAATTTCGTTGAGGGCGATCAACGGATCCACTTTGACCACGAAAAGGCCGTCGGTTTGGGCAAAGAGCTGGATTTTCCCTTCCGAAGGATTGGGGGTGTACGTGACCCCGGGACCGGTCAACGCCTCGGCGAGCGCTAAAACGGCGTCGTCTTCATGGACTTCATCCTCGCCGATTTCAAGGACGTAAAGGTGGCGCTTCCCCAGCCGCATCAGGTGGCATAGGTCACCGGTTTCAATTTTTTGGCCCCGGCGGAAGGCAGGGCCTTTGAATTTCCCCGGAACAATTTCCGTCATGTCGTGGGGGATCGTCATGCCCACGGCGTCTTCGATATGAATTTTCTTCATGAGCGTCGTTTTCTTGTTTCGGAAGTCGGTGTTGTTCTTTTAAAGGGTGCGCATTTCCAGTGGAAACGGCCTCCGGAACGCCTCGCCGCTACATTACATGACCGGAATGCTTCCCGCAAGCCCCGTGTTCAAGGCGGGGTCAAGGGAAGCTGTCACGAAACCGGTGCGTTCCATCATTTTTTTCTTGACGTAAAATAAAATATTTGACAGTTATCGTATGAAACACTTCAAACGCCGTCCCCGGCATTTGAAGCCCCTTCACGCACGGCAGGCCATCTTTCTTTTGACCCTTTTCCAGGAAGGGCTTTATGAGCGAGAAAGAGACGACCGTACGCCCCGATGACCGCAAACCCTTGTGGAAAAAAACGATTCTGCCCGTCATTTTCATCGGTATCGGCATTCTCATCGCCTTTCCCCTTTTCAGCATCACGTACTATACCATGGTCCGGACCTCCACGCCCGGATTCTGCGCCTCCTGCCATGAGATTCAGCCGGCCTACAACGCCTGGAAGATGTCCACCCATGTGAATAATGCCCAGGGGTTCGTCGCCGACTGCATGGACTGCCATCTGCCCGCCCCCCACGATACCTTTAACTTTTTTTTCGCGAAAACGGCCCACGGCATCAAGGACGTGGTGGTCCATTTTCTGGGGAAACCTTACGATCGCGAGAAGAACCGGGAGGCGGCCTATGCCTCTTTTAAAAACGAACAATGCCGGAAATGCCACCGGAATATCTTGAATATCCCGGATAAGCGCGGGGCCATGCTGGCCCATCGGGACGTGCTCTACCCCCGGCCGGGGTACGAAAAAAAGTGCGTGGACTGTCACCGCAACCTGGTGCACAACGACAGCCCCCTGTATCGCTATAAACAATATCAAGTGGCCTACAGGGGGTTGGGGCGGTGATTCCGCCGGGATGACGGATGCATGACCGGAACGCTTCCCGCACACTCCGCCTTTCAGGCGGGGTTGAAAGAAGCCGTTATAAGGTGTTGAAAGAATGCGTAAAATAAAAAAGGATCACCGGAAAGAGAAAGGGGGATTGACATGAAGAAGCGGAGGGGCTTTGCCGGTTGGGCGGTGCTGATATGGGTCTGCTTCGCGGTGGCCGCGGTGGGGGCGGATGCGCAGAGCACCGGCAACCTGCCCAAAGCAAAGGAATTCAGGATCGAGCGGAGTATGCCCAAGGAGGCGATCGCCTGCATCGAATGCCACAAACGGGAACATCCGGGCCTGTTCGCCGACTGGGCCTACAGCCGGCACGCCAGCGCGAACATTACCTGTTACGATTGCCATGCGGCCGAGGAATTCGACCCGGACGTCAGCAAGACCCATTACCAGCAGTACGAGCGTTCCGACCAGAAATACGGAACCAAGGAGTATCGGGTTCCCGTGGCCGCGGCGGTGACGCCCAAGGACTGTTCCCGGTGTCATCCCGACGAGGCCAAGCAGTACAGCATGAGCAAACACGCCAACACCATGGAAATCATCTGGAAGATCGACCCGTGGCTCAACAAGGGGATGAACAGCGATTTCGAGCGGGCCAGCGGATGCTATCACTGTCACGGGACGGTCCTGAAGATGAAAGGGGATACCCTGGACCCCGAAACCTGGCCCAACGTGGGTGTGGGACGCATCAACTTCGACGGGAGCAAAGGGAGTTGCACCAGCTGCCATACCCGGCACCGGTTTTCCGTGATGGAGGCCCGGAAACCCGAGGCCTGCGGCCAGTGCCACCTGGGCCCGGACCATCCCCAGATCGAGATCTACATGGAATCCAAGCACGGGGACATTTACACGGCCCACGGGGACGAATACAACTGGACCGCCGCTCCCGGCACCTGGACGCCGGGTGTCGATTACCGGGGCCCCACCTGCGCCTCCTGCCACATGTCCGGCGCCGGAACGGTGCTCACCAGCCACGACGTCACCGAACGGCTCTCCTGGGAAATCCAGGCGCCCTTGACCGTCCGTCCCTCGGAGTTTGCGGCCTTTCCGGCCAAGACCAACTGGCAGGTGGAGCGTGACAAGATGAAAGCGGTGTGCATGCAGTGCCACGGAAAAACCTGGGTGGACGGACACTATGCCAAACTGGACCAGGTGGTGGCCGAATACAACGAAGTCTATTTCACGCCCGCCAAGAAGATGCTCGACGATCTTTATGAAAAGAAGCTTCTGGATTCCACCAAATTCTTTGATGAAACTCTGGAAGTGGAGTACTACGAACTGTGGCACCACGAAGGCCGCCGGGCCCGGATGGGCGCCGCCATGATGGCCCCGGACTACACCTGGTGGCACGGCTTTTATGAATGTAAAAAACGGTTCAACAGCTTCATGGAAGAAGCACGGGAGTTGATCCGGCACAATAAAAAGGCCTATGTGGCCACGGACTTTCCCAATGCCACGGGGACCACCGAAAAACCCAAAGAGGTGTTCCCCAAACCGTAGCTTTCCGAAAATCCCCCTTTCAATAAACCCCGCCCCGCAGATGGGAGCGGGGTTTTCATTTTGGTGCCACGGGACAAGGGCGCAAGGGGGTCGGCCCATCCCGTCCAAAAGGCCTTAAACCCGAGTCTCTTCGATGTTGCAAAAAAAAGTTGCATTTTATACCACATTGTGTATAATTTGGTTTAGGGCCTTAAGCTGACCTTTCCATGCATGAAGGATTGTCCAATAATTCAGACGCAGGTGCACTCCTGACCCTCCTTTCGCCGGCCTTAAAGACAGATACAGGGCTCCTAAATCCCGCAGGTCCATCGGAGACGGCGCCGGTCGGTTCGATTCCGGATGTGAACCGTGCGCCTGGGGAAAGCGACAAGAGGATGCCTTTTTCAAGGCAAAACGCGTTCGTGATATGGGTTTTCCTTGGATGCATTCTGTGCGTTTCCTTTTCATGCGACCCGCCCTCATCCGTTCAGCACCTCGATTTTACGCAACGGATTGAGCCGTCGCCCAAAGCGGAGATGACGACCCAAGGGACGGTTTTGCGCGTGGCCGTCGCGTCCATGTTGTCGCCCCGGGAAACCGAGATGCTTTATCGGGAGCTGCTGGATTATATCGGGAAGCGCGCACGCCTTGACATCGCCTTGTTCCAGCGGAAGACCTACCGGGAAGTCAACGATCTTTTTTCCAGAAAAGAAATGGACATGGCGTTCATCTGCTCCGGGCCCTATGTGGAGGCAGGGGACAAATGCGGATTCGAGGCCGTCGCCGTTCCCCAAATCCGGGGAAAGACGCGGTATCGTTCGTATCTGATCGTGAATAAAGACAGTCCCTTTCAACACCTGGAGGCATTACGGAATCGGATCTTTGCCTTCACGGATCCGGATTCCAATACCGGGAAACTCGTGCCCACCTTTTGGCTGTCGAGAATGGGGGAGCGGCCGGAAACCTTTTTCAAGGAGACCCTGTACACTTACAGCCATGACAACTCCATACTGGCGGTCTCCAGGGCGCTTGTGGAGGGTGCCGCCGTCCACGAACATATATGGGAATATTACCATACCGTGAGCCCCGGTCGCACCCGACACACCCGGATTCTGAAAAAATCAGAGGCGTTCGGGAATCCCCCCGTCGTGACGTCGGTCCATCTCCCGCAAGACACAAAGGTCAGAATCCGGGACATCCTGTTGTCCATGCATCTGGATCCAGCCGGAAAAGCGATCTTGTCCGGGCTTTTGATTGATCGTTTCGTTCAACCGGACGAAACGGCGTACGCTCCCATCGCCCGGATGCGAGAGCAAATTTTTTCAGGAGAATGACGCATGCGCTTCAACAGCCTGAAAAGCAAATTGTTCTTTTGGGTCTTCGCGCTTGTGGTCAGCAGCAGCGGGTTCATCTCCGTCTTTGTTGTTCAGAATCACAAGAAAACACTGTTCAGCGCGGTAAAAGCCCAAACCGAAAATATGGCCCATGAGATTGCGCTGGAAGCCGCTGAAAAGGTGCTCGTCAACGATCGCGTCGCCCTCCAGAAGCTTTTCGACCATCATATGGCCAGCAATCCCAATGTGGCGTATATTTTCCTGGTGCGGGAAGGAAACATCCTGGCGCACACGTTTCTCCAGGGCGTTCCCGTCCAGTTGATCCCCGCCAATGCCCCCGTCGATGCAGAACATCCCAACATGAAAACCATTGTGACCCCGGACGATCGTTATCTGGACGTGGCTTGGCCGGTCTTTAAGGGGAAAGCCGGGGTGTTGCGCATGGCTGTCTCGGAAAGACCCTACCACCGTCAGATTGAATGGTTGTGGGCGCAGATGGGATCCCTGACCCTGGGAGTGCTTTTCGTGGCCGTAATCAGCACCCATCTGTTCATCCGAAAGGTGACCGGTCCGCTGTCGGATCTTGCCGCCGCCGCGGAGCGTATTGACGAACGTCACATGGAGTTCGCCGTCAATGTAAACGGCGCGGCCGAGGTCCGGCGTCTCGGTGCGGCGTTTCAGGCGATGGTTCGTCGTATCAAGGAATATACACACAAGCTGGAAGAAAAAACGGTTCAGCTCGGCCGTGCCCATGATCAAGCCCGGAAATCCCTGGCCATCGTGCAGAAAATCGGCGCACAAACGAGCCTTCGGGAAGTATGCACCTACCTGATTCGAGAAATCCAGGGGATCGTAACCTGTTCCGACATTCTTTTTTCCGTTTTTGGCACGGAATACAGCCGTCTCTTCGTGCTTTCGGAAAAAGAAACAAGAATTTCCGGCGACACATCGGCGGTGAAGGCGTTTGCCGAAATCCTGGAACCCGCAGAATCCCTGACGTTTTCCCCCCCGAACAGGCTGGATCCGGTCTTGTTCCCCCAGGGCTTTCCCCGTGCGCAGCGGATCGGGGTGCTCCCTTTTCGTTTCGACGGCCAGCTTTTGGGCGCCTTGTTGATTCCATGCCCCGGTAAATGCATTTGTGTTTCCCAGGAACTCAATGTGGTGGAGCTGATACTGGCGCAGACATCGGGCGCGGTTCGGCGGGCCGTGCTCCGGGAAGAAGAAGCGGAAGAGATTCGGAACCGGGTGGAACGATCGGCCGAATTTTACGGCATTGTGGGGAAAAATCCCCGAATGCAGGCGATCTACCGGTTGATTGAAAATATTGCATCCACGGATGCGGCGGTCTTGATCCAGGGTGAGAGCGGCACCGGAAAAGAGCTCGTCGCAGAGGCCATCCATCGCACCAGCCTCAGAAAAGGGGCGCCTTTTGTGGTCATCAACTGTTCGGCCTATCCCGTCACCCTTCTGGAAAGCGAGCTCTTCGGGCATGAAAAGGGGGCTTTCACCGGGGCGGTCCGCAGAAAGCCGGGGAGGTTTGAACAGGCGGACGGCGGCACGGTCTTTTTGGATGAAATCGGAGAGATGCCCGTGTCGGCGCAGATCAAGCTGCTCCGGGTGCTTCAAACGCAAAAATTTGAACGGGTGGGGGGAGAAACCACGCTCTCCGTGGATGTCCGCATCATCGCAGCCACCAACAAGGACCTGAAAAAAGAGGTTGAAACCGGGCGGTTCCGTGAAGATCTCTTTTACCGCCTCAACGTCATTCTCATCCAGATTCCGCCGCTCCGGGAGCGCAAAACCGATATCCCCTTGCTGGCACATTATTTTCTAAAGCGATTTACACCGGAAGGTCCATCCGGAATCACCGGATTCAGTTCGGAAGCCATGCGGATGCTGCTCGAGCACCCCTGGCCGGGAAATGTCCGGGAGCTGGAAAATACCATCGAGCATGCCGCTGTTTTGGCCAAAGGAAGCGAAATTCAGCTGTCGGATTTTCCCCCCCTGCTTGCCTCCCCCGAAACCTCCGGGAGCCTGCCGACAATGTCGGAAAATGAAAAACGGATTCTCCAGGAGATGCTTGAAACATGTCGCTGGAACAAAAAATTGACGGCCCAACGCCTGGGGATCAGTCGAAGCACCCTTTACGGCAAGATGAAAAAATACCGGATCACCAAACCGACCCTTCATTGATCCCCCGCCCCAACGGGATTCTGTTGTATGACCCCCCGTTTCCATGACTCGAATCTGGTCACACCCATGTGCCTGAAATAAATAAGATAATAGTTATTACGAAAAAGCGTGTACAAAAAATGGACATCCGCGGCGGATTGCGAGCCGGGGGGTGTGGAGGCGTTCTTTTTTCTCCTCCCGCCTTCTTTGGAGTATTAATTATAATTTATTCAAATATTTGTATCAGATGCGGGTCGAGGTTTCATGCGTGTCAAAAGGGAGTCCGGGGTGATGGCACGATAATTGAATAAGCCTTATCCAGTTTCTGTGTTGGATGAACCGACGGGCGGATGCTCCATGAACGAACCGATACTCGTGGTCGATCGTGATCGCCGATACGGGCAGGCGCTTTGTGATGCGATTCAAAAAAAGGGTTATGCCGCCAGGACCGTTGCCTCCTTAAAGGAGCTCGAAACGGTGCTTGACCGATCATCCGTCCAGGCCGTCATTTTAAACCTGGATACCCTGCACGTCGACAATCAAATCATTAAAGACATGAAGCAGCGTCATCCCGAGATTGAAATCGTCATCCTTTCCGGTCGAAGCTACCATCCCGAACTGGAGGAAGCCATGGCACAGTACATCTATGGATGTCTCGGTGTGCCGGTGGATACCGATGAGCTTTTTTACTGTTTGAAAGGAATCGCTGAAAAAGGCATTCCCGTTAAACCCGGCGTCTCGTGAGCCGTGCCGCGGGGACGCGGTTCGAAAAGAGGAGGACAGCATGAGGATCAAAGCGTTTATTGCCTTAACCCCAGTATTCGCCGGTGTCTTACTCATGGCGGCCTGCGGTACCGAATCGCCCGTTGACGTGAAGGCGGTCATGGCCCAGCCCAAGACCTTCGTGGGGTCCGATACCTGCAAAACGTGCCATCTCGAACATTATGACTCCTGGAAGATGACGCTGCACAGCCGGATGACCCAGGATGCCCGGAAAAACAGGGATGTCATCATTACGGATTTCAACGAAGAAAAAATCCGGGACGACCTGGCCAAGCTCGGGGACAAGTTGAAGGTGCCGGCCGACCAGATTTATATCCCGAAAACAGAAGAGATCCGGTATACCATCGGCAGCCAATGGAAGCAGCGTTATATTGTGGAAAAGGACGGGACGCTTTACATCTCTCCGGTGCAATACAACCACGAGACCGACCGGTGGGTGAACTATCACGAAGCGGATTGGGATCAAAGACCCTGGCTGCTCAAATGCGGCGGCTGTCACGCCACGGGCGTGGACCTGGAAAACCAGAAGTTCGTGGAGCCGGCGGTGGGATGCGAGGCGTGCCATGGAAAAGGCTCCTGGCACACGGCGCTTCCCAAGACCGCAGTTTTCGAAAAACGACAGACCATCGTCAATCCGGCCAAGCTGACGATGGGGGTTGCGGTGGAGATCTGCGGGTCATGTCACAACCGGGGGAAAGCGTTGCAGCACGAAGGTGCCGGGTGGCCCGTGGGATACGAGCCGGGAAAGGCCCTGGAACGGTTCTACAGATCCACCTCCTTTGCCGCGGGGGATGCCAAACACCTCTATGGAAATGAATTTTCAAAGGCGCATCATCAACAGTACATCGACTGGAAACAATCCAAGCACTTTTATGAAGGGGTCACCTGTACGTCCTGTCACTTTGTGCATCAAATCGGTGTTCCGCCGACACGATCCCAGACCTATGCGGCCGGCTCCAAGCAGTGCTTCGACTGCCATGTCCAGGTCAACACCAACATGGCCCATTCGATTCATTCCTTTGCCAATTGCGTGGGATGTCACATGCCCCGGATCGTCAAGAGCGCGGAATCCGGAGACCTGCACAGCCATGTATTCAAGCCGCTTTTGCCGGCCGAAACCCTGCGGGATCCGGCCATGCCCAATTCCTGCCAGACCTGTCACAAGCACAAAAACGAGGATCTGAATCAATTGCAGGCCCAGTGGGAGGCATTATCCAAAATTCCGAAACCCCTGGGAAAGCCCATTGAACCGATTTCATATCAGCCGGCAAAGTAGTCGATCCGGAGATCCGTATGAAAAGGATATGGCGTCCTTTTAAAATCGCTTTCTGCATCGTCGCCGCGGCGGCAGGGGGGGACCTGTTCCTGCCGCCCGCAGCGACCGCTCAGGAGGAGGTGGCTTCCGCCATCCGCCGCTACAAGGATCGGGAAGTCAGCACCGGTTATTATGAGCGGTATGAAGTGCGGCCGCGCCGCTTTAAACCGCTTGTTGAGATCCCTGGTGTCCGGCAGGGCGTTTTCCCTTACAGCCCCTCCGCCGCCGCCGTGCGGATCCGCCATCGATTGAGCGATTCCCATGCCGGAATCCCGTTTTACAAAGACAAGACCTGCGCGTCCTGCCACCCGGGACAGACTCGGGACATTCATACGGTTCGGGGAAATATCACCTGCCGGCAATGCCATGGAGGTGAACCGATTGCGAGCAATGATTTTTTCTACTCCCCGATGAATCCAATCCGGCGGCATGCCTACGTATGTGCCAAGTGTCATCCGGGTGCCAGCGCCAGCTTTGCCGCCTACGTGGTGCACGCACCCAACCCGGCTTCTCCCGGGACACTGGAAACCTTCCCGGTTCTTTTTTATGCGTTCTGGGCCATGGTGGTCATCGCCGTGGGAACGTTTCTGGTCTTTTTACCCCACACCGCCCTGTGGGGGATCCGGGAGTTGGTTATGAAAAAGGAGAAAACCAAAGGTGTCCCCACGGTCTGAAACCCGAGTCCGCCGTTTTACCCCGATCCAGAGGCTGTTCCATATTTTTCTGATGCTCACCTTCCTGACCCAGGGGGCCACCGGACTTTCCCGCATGTACATCCAGACGGGATGGGGGAAAAATCTGGCCGCAGTCTTCGGGGGGTACGCGTCTGCGCTCACCGTCCATAAATGGATCGGCATCCTGATGATCTGCGGCTTTATGCTGCATATCTTCTATCTCTTTTTTACCGTAAAATGGAACCAGGCTCCCCATGTTCTTTTCGGACCCGATTCCCTGATCCCCGGGCCAAGGGACGTAAAAGCGTTCTTCCAACACCTGGGCTGGATGTTCGGAATTCGGGATTTTCCTTCTTTTGACCGTTGGGGATATTGGGAAAAATTCGATTATTGGGCCGTGTTCTGGGGAATGGTCCTCATCGGGACCACGGGCCTGATATTGGCCTATCCTTTGACTTCAACCCGGTACATCCCCGGATGGGGCCTGAATGTGGCCTTCTGGATTCATCGGATCGAGGCCCTCCTGGCCATGGCTCATGTTTTCGTGATTCATTTTTTTATCGCGCATTTTCGGCGGCACAATTTCCCCATGGATCGCGCCATGTTCGAAGGGAGCGTGGATTTGGACGCGGTGCGTCATGAACGGCCGGCATGGATCCGCCGACTCGAAGACAGCGAAGCGCTTGATCCCCTTCGGGTGGATCCCGCGAGTACCGGTTTTCGAATCTTTTCCTACCTTTTCGGGTATGCCGCCATCCTGTGCGGCCTTTTTCTCCTTATCGGCGGGCTGGTGAACGCACCGCGTATCACCTGGTAGCGCGGATCAGACCCTCTTTTCGTTTTTTTTGATATCAATTCCACTTCCACTCTTTCCTCCGATTGTGCCGGAAAGCCGGCGGCGTCCCCCTGTTTCTCGAATTGACGCGGTATCCCCGCCCTGGTGAATGGCGGGGAGTTTTCAACTTTTCCTCGAAGGCGTCACGTTATCCCTCCCTCTGTATTCCCCTTGGACGTAAAATTTTACGAAGCCATCAAAATTAATAAAAACTTAACATGACCCTAGCGTGATTCTAAGAGAGAGGGGGCATTTTAAGCCTTACGAATGATAGCGAAGAAAGTGGAAATCCCATCATGTCGTCCATTATTTTAATCGCCGTCCTTTTGAGCCTGTCGTCGTTGGGCTATTACCTGGGCCGGCGCAAAGCCGTGGCCGTTGCCTATGGTGCGCCGAAAAAAGTCACGATGCACTCCCGGCCGGTGTATTACGGGGCGCTGACGGCCCTGTGGTGTGGTCTCCCCGCGGTTTTGGTGTTTGGATTCTGGCTGGCCTTTGAAGGGAGCATCATCACGCGCATGGTGGTGGCCGATCTCCCGGCAAAGTACCGGGATCTGCCGGAGGCACGGATCAACCTTCTGGTCAACGACATCAAGAACCAGGTGGAAGGAAACATCGTATCCGTCAAAGAAGACCCGGACATTCTCCGGGCGGCCCGGCACTACCGGCGCCTCCAGTCCGTCAGCCGGGCCGCCCTGAGCGTGGCGGTGTTGTCTTTGGCCGTCGGCGGCATCCTCCTGGTATGGTCCAAGATCAGGCCGTCCCTGCGGGCGCGCAACCAGGTGGAAACGGCGGTGCGTTATATTCTCATCGCATGCTCCACCATTGCGATCCTGACCACCATCGGCATCGTCCTTTCCGTGCTCTATGAATCGATCCGGTTTTTCAAGGCGGTACCCGTCACGGATTTCCTGTTCGGTTTGGAGTGGTCCCCCCAGACCGCCATCCGCAAGGACCAGGTGGGCAGCTCCGGTGCTTTCGGAGCGATCCCGGTGCTTTTGGGGACGGCGCTGATTTCCGCCATCGCCATGGCGGTGGCGGTGCCGGTGGGCCTCATGTCGGCCATTTATCTTTCGGAATACGCGAGTTCCCGGCTGCGGGCGGTGGCAAAGCCGCTGATCGAGATTCTGGCCGGGATCCCCACCGTGGTGTACGGCTTTTTCGCCGCCCTTACCGTGGCGCCCTTTATCCGGGGGGTGGGGGAGTCCCTGGGACTCGACGTCTCATCGGAAAGCGCCCTGGCGGCGGGCCTTGTCATGGGGATCATGATCATCCCCTTTGTGTCTTCCCTTTCGGATGATTTCATCAATGCCGTGCCCCAATCCCTCCGGGACGGGTCCTACAGCCTGGGGGCCACAAAATCGGAGACCATCAAGCAGGTCCTGCTGCCGGCGGCGCTCCCCGGGATCGTGGGCGGCGTCCTTTTGGCCGTGTCCCGGGCCATCGGAGAGACCATGATCGTGGTCATGGCCGCCGGGTTGGCCGCCAACCTCACCGTGAACCCCCTGAAGGCGGTGACCACGGTGACCGTCCAGATCGTGACCCTTCTCGTGGGGGACCAGGAATTCGACAGCCCCAAGACCCTGGCGGCGTTTGCCCTGGGACTTTTGCTTTTCGTGGTGACCTTGATTTTAAACATCATCGCCCTCCGGGTGGTTCAGAAATACCGGGAGCAGTATGAATAGCCCGAATTTTTCCACGAACGGCGCGTCCCGGCGGACCATCGAGGTCGTCCGGCAAAGCCTTAAGCGGCGATACCGGGCCGAGCGCCGTTTCCGGAGATACGGGATATGCGCCGTCACCCTCAGCCTCATTTTCCTCGCGTTGCTTTTTGCCAATATGATCCTCAACGGATACACGGCCCTGAGCCAGACCTACATTCGCCTGGATGTGTTTTACGATGCAACGGTGTTGCACCGGGACGCCCTGGCCTCGGCCGATTACGGGCGGCTGGTCAAGCAGGCGTTGTCGGATCTTTTCCCGGATGTCCAGGGGCGGCGGGAAAAGCGGGATTTATTCCGCCTTGTCAGTTCCGGCGCTTCTTTCGAACTCCGCGATCGAATATTGGCGCATCCGGAGCGCATCGGTGAGAGGGAATCCGTGTGGGTGCTGGCGGACGATGATGTGGACATGCTCGTCAAGGGGCACATCCCTCGGGATCTGCCCGAATCCGATCGCCGCATCAGCGATCGGCAACTCCAGTGGCTGGACCGGCTGGCAGCCGAAGGCCGGATCGAAAAGCGGTTCAACCGGGTCTTTTTGACCCACGGAGACTCCCGGGAGCCGGAAACGGCCGGGGTATGGGGGGCCGTCATGGGGTCCTTTCTCACCCTCGTCGTGACCCTCGTCCTTTCCTTTCCCATCGGTGTCGCCGCGGCCGTTTACCTGGAAGAGTTCGCTCCCAAAAACCGGTGGACGGATCTCATCGAGATCAACATCAACAACCTGGCGGCGGTCCCGTCCATCGTCTTCGGCCTTCTGGGGCTGGCGGTGTTTTTGAACTTTTTCGGGCTCCCCCGGTCGGCCCCCGTTGTGGGCGGCTTGGTGTTGGCCCTCATGACCCTTCCGGTGATCATCATCGCCGGCCGTTCGGCCCTGAAATCGGTCCCGTCCTCCATCCGGGAGGCGGCCCTGGGCGTGGGTGCCTCCAAAATGCAGGTGGTGATCCATCACGTGCTCCCCCTGGCCCTGCCGGGCATGCTCACCGGGACCATCATCGGCATGGCCCGGGCCCTTGGGGAAACGGCGCCGTTGCTGATGATCGGCATGGTGGCTTTCATCGTGGAGATTCCGACGGGGTTCACGGACCCGGCCACGGCCCTCCCCGTACAGATCTATTTGTGGGCGGACTCTCCGGAGCGGGCCTTCGTGGAACGGACTTCGGCGGCGGTCATCGTGCTCTTGGCCTTTTTGATCGTCATGAACGCCGCCGCGGTGATTTTGAGGAGACGATTCGAGCGGAGGTGGTAACATGAAGTAATTTTTGAAACATGCTTCCCGATAAGTCCGGTAACCATTGATGAGAATTTTTTTGTAAACCAAAACAACAAAACCAAAACAAGGAGAAAAGAAAAATGAAAAAATGGATCATGTTGTCGACGGCGGCGGTTTTTCTGTTCACGGCGATTCCCGGGACCTTTGCCGGGTCCGCCAGGGACACCATCAACATCGTGGGATCTTCCACGGTATATCCGTTTGCCACGGTGGTGGCGGAACGATTCGGAAAGACCACCCAATTCAAAACCCCGAAGATCGAATCCACGGGTTCGGGCGGCGGACTGAAGCTTTTCTGTGCGGGGGTGGGCGTGGAACATCCCGATATCACCAATGCGTCCCGGCGTATCAAGCAATCGGAATTTGATAAGTGCGCCCAGAATGGGGTGACGGAAATCGTGGAAGTGAAGGTGGGATACGACGGCATCGTCGTGGCCAATGCCAAGGACGCGCCCTTGTTCCAGCTGACCCGGAAAGATCTTTTCCTGGCCCTGGCCAAGGATGTTCCGGATCCCAAAGGCGGGGAAAAACTGATCCCTAATCCCTACAAGACCTGGAAAGACGTGAATCCGAATCTGCCGAACACGAAAATCGAAGTTCTGGGCCCCCCGCCCACCTCCGGGACCCGGGACGCCTTTTCGGAATTGGTCATGGAAAAAGGGGTCCAGGCCTTTGACTGGCTCAAGGCGATGAGGAAATCGGACAAGAAAAAGTTCAAGGCCATCGCCCATGCCATCCGGGAGGACGGCGCTTACGTGGAGGCCGGCGAAAACGACAACCTCATCGTCCGAAAACTGGAAGCCAATAAGGACGCCTTCGGCATTTTCGGATTCAGCTTCCTGGACCAGAACGCCGACAAGATCAAAGGATCCATGATCGAAAAAACGGCGCCCACCTTTGAAAATATCGCCGACGGCAAGTACCCGGTTTCGAGGCCGCTTTTTTTCTACGTGAAAAAGGCCCATGCGGGCGTGATCCCCGGAATCAAGGAATACGTGGCGGAATTCACCAGCGAGAAAGCTTGGGGGCCGGACGGGTATCTGTCCGAAAAAGGCTTGATTCCCATGCCCGATGCCGAACGCAAGGCCTTTGCCGAGGCGGCGAAAAACATGATGCCGCTGAAATCATTGAAGTAATATGGTCCCGTGCAGGCCGGGCCTTGACGGTTCGGCCTGCATCCCCTATGAACGGGAATCCGAGAAGCATCCGCCATGCAGGTTGCAAAAATACATCAGATGGAACCGGGACCCAAAAACATGCCTCCTGTAAACCCCAAAGATAAGCCGCGCCCGGTACTCGATGGAGAAAAGGGGCGCGATCTGGTTCCCCGGGAAAAGCGGGAAACGGTGGGGGACATCACCGTCCCCGATCCCAGGATGACCTGCCGGCACGTGAATGTCTTTTACGGGGAAAAGCAGGCCATCCGGAATGTGTCGCTCGATATCGGCAGGAACGAAGTCATCGCCATGATCGGGCCTTCGGGGTGCGGGAAGTCCACCTTTATCCGGTGCCTGAATCGCATGAACGATACCATCGACACCTGCCGGGTAACGGGCGAGATCATTCTCGACGGCCTCAATATTTATGACAAAAACGTGGATGTGGTGCCCTTGCGCGCCCAGGTGGGGATGGTGTTTCAAAAGCCCAATCCATTTCCCAAGTCCATCTATGAGAATATCGCCTATGGGCCGAAAATCCACGGGCTGGCAAGAAACAAGGCGGAGCTCGATGAAATCGTGGAGACCTCCTTGATCAAAGCCGGGTTGTGGGAAGAAGTCAAAGATCAGCTCGATCAGCCCGGGACCAGCCTTTCGGGAGGACAGCAGCAGCGGTTGTGTATCGCGCGAACCATCGCCGTGAGCCCGGAGGTGATCCTCATGGACGAACCCTGCAGCGCCCTGGACCCCATCGCCACGGCGGTCATCGAAGATCTCATCGACGAGCTCAAGCAGCAGTACACCATCGCCATCGTGACCCACTCCATGCAGCAGGCCTCCCGGGTGTCCCAGCGCACGGCCTTTTTTCATCTGGGGGACCTCATCGAAGTGGGTCTCACCCCCCGGATCTTCACCCGGCCCCGCCACCAGTTGACGGAAGACTATATCACCGGCCGCTTCGGGTAGACCGGGTGGCGTAGCGCATTGTTTCCGCTTCCTCCGGTGTAAAAGCCATCCTCTGGGATGCGTTTTGGGGAAAAAAGGGCGGTTTCGGTCTTGCACCAAGACGTCTTCTTCCCCAACGTATGCACCATGATCCCGGCACCCTATAATGAAAGGGAAAAACAACAAAGCGCGATGAAGATCTTATACGGGATCCAGACCACGGGAAACGGGCATGTCTCCCGCTCCCGGGAAGTCATCGCCTGTCTGAAGACGATGGGACACGAGGTCCATGTCCTTTTCAGCGGAAAGGATTCCCGGCGATTCGCGGATCTGGAGGTTTTCCATCCCAATAAAAGTATGGACGGCCTGACCTTCCGGACGAAAAAGGGACGGCTCCAAGTCTTTTCCACTCTTTTGTCGTTGAAGCTTTTTTCGTTTTATCGGGATGTGGCCCGATTGGATGCGGCCGGTTACGATCTGATCATCACGGATTTCGAACCCCTTACGGCGCGGCTGGCCCGGCGGTTTCATATACCCTCCATCGGGATCGGGCATCAATATGCCTTCTACTATGATATCCCCATGACGGTTCGATGCCATCCATACCTGTGGATTGTAAAGCGTTTTGCATTCTGCGATGCGCCCATCGGCCTTCACTGGCACCATTTCAATTGTCCGATTCTGCCTCCCATTGTCCCCGAAGGACTCGAAAAGGCTCCGAAAACAACCATGGAAAAGATCCTGGTGTATCTTCCGTTCGAGGATCCGGAAGGGGTGAAAGGGCTTTTATCCGATTTTGACACCCATCGCTTCTACATCTACGGCATGCCCGGCATGGATGCCGCAGAAGATGTTCAAAACCTTTGCTTCCGGCCCTTTTCACGAACCGGATTCCTGAAAGACCTTTCGGAGTGCGGCGGGGTTTTGAGCAATGCGGGGTTCGAGCTGATCAGCGAAGCGCTGCATATCGGGAAAAAGATCCTGGTCAAACCCCTGAAAGGCCAGATGGAACAGGAGTCCAATGCCCTGGCCCTTGTCAATCTCAAGCTGGGGGAGGCCATGGCGTCCCTGGACCGGCGGTGCATTCGAAAATGGCTGGATGCGCCGCAGCCGCCGGCCATGGGGTATCCCCGGACGGCACAGATCATCGCCCGATGGATTCATGAAGGCGGAAAAATTGAACTCCGTCAATTGGCCGAAGAGGCATGGCGGCGGACGGCGGGAATCGAATATCCAAGTGTTTTTGGATGAGCCGATTTTCTCACCGGGCATACGTTTTCAACTGCCCGGCCAACGGTAAAAGCGTTTCCAACGCCTCCTGTGCACTTTGATACCGTTTTTCGGGATCCCGGCGGCCGCATTTCAGGATAAATCCGCGAAGGCTTTCCGGTATGTTTTCCGCCAGAGGAAGCGGATCCGGAATGTCGCACTTGAGGTGCAGGTCCATGAGGGCGTCGAACCGTTCTTCCTGAAAGGGGTGTTGTCCGGTGACCATCTGGTACGCCGTGATTCCGAGGGCATAGAGGTCGGTTCGGGCGTCCAGGGGCTCGCTTAGGATCTGTTCCGGTGCCATGTAAAACGGCGTTCCGAAAGACGTAAAGTCCTGTGTGCCGACAGGGCAGGCCAGGCCGAAGTCCAGGATCTTGATGCGGTCGTCGTTTAAAATAAAAATGTTGGTCAAGTTGATGTCCCGGTGGAGGATTCCTTTGCGATGGGCGTATTCAAGGGCGGCCAGTGTCTGGACCAGGTAGTAAACCGCCGCTTCGGCCGGGATCTTCTTGAGCTGTTCCAGCATGGCCTTGAGGGAGCGGCCTTCCACGTACTCCATGATGATGAAGATCGTCTTGAAACGCTCCTCGATGTCGAAAACCTTGATGATGTTTTCATGGCTCAAGCCGGCGATGATCCGGGCCTCGTTTCGAAAGTTTGTTAAAAAGGTTTCGTCGGCGGCCAGGTCATGGCGCATCATCTTGATGGCCACGGGCATCTGGAGCCCGGTGTGCAGCCCCTTGTAAACAATGCTGTAACCGCCCCGGCCGATGATGTCGGTGACCAGATATTTTCCCACCATCCGGTCTGCCGTGGGGCGTTTTGAGTCGAAGCGGTCTGCGGTCAATTCCGTGAGAAAGGCCGACAGATCGGGATCCGCATGGGTCAAGTCGTCAAAGGTCTTTTCATCGAGGACCCAGACCTCCATGTCGGTTTCGGCCTCCACGTGGGCGGTCCGGGGCTCCCCGGTCAACATGGAAGTGATCCCCACGATATCCCCTTCTCCGCGATGCCCGGCGGGATGCAGCCGGCCGTTTTTTTCCACCAGCACGATGCAGGCCCCCCGCTGGATGATATACGCCGGGCCCACCGGATCCCCCTGGCGGATGAACCGGTCCCCGGCCTTGATGTGCCGTACCTCCATCTCTTGGATCAGGGGCGTTTCGCCATCAAGGGTGACGAACTGGAGGAACTTGGTCCGCAGGTTGGCGGTCCCTTCTTCCACCTGTACCCGTTTATAAAAATCGCATTTCAGGCAGGACGCGCGTTTTTCCGCGAAAGTTCCCTGGCATTTCCCGCCGCAAAAGGTGCCGGCCACCGCCCAGCAGAAGCGTCCTCCGCAGACACCGGCGTTAATTCCGGAATAGGAATCATCGGAGGCGGCCGGACAGACCCCGAGGTCATGGGCGTGGACGCCGCCGGGTTCTCTCCCGCATTTCATGTATTCCCAGCAGTTAAGCTTTCGGCGGGGCATGTTCCCCCCTTTCGGCTTCCTGCAGGATGTTCAGGTCCGAAGCACAGGCGCTTTCCCCGCCGCTTTCCCGAAAGTGTTTTTCTTCGTTGAGAAAATAGTCCGACAAGGTCTTTTTTTCTTTGTCGGTGAGCGCGTTTTGAATCATCGGGAAAAACACGCCGTCTTCCAGGTGGATATGGCGCTGCAACAGGGAGGTGTAGGCGGCAAGGTGTTCCAGCAAACCGACGGCGGCGATTTCATCTTCCCGGGAATACCCGTCAAGGGCGGTTTGAATTTGATCCAGATGGTGTCTGCACCGTTCATGCTGGAATCTCAAGGCCCCGATTTCAAGATCGATGGCGCCGTCTTTTTTTTGTGCCAGCAACCCGAACATGAGAAACTCTTCTTTGAAATGATGGAAGCGATCCGCATACGCGGAAAAAAACCGGATCCCGGCTTGAAAAAAACCGGTATGGGGCCGACCTCCTTTTTCAAGATCGGTCTTCGCCCATACGAAGTGTTCCAGCGCTTGAAGAATCTTCCGATGCTCTTGGATCAGGACGCCCGTGGGTTCCATGGAATGCCTCCTTGCGTTTTTGGAAGGTTTTACTTTGAAAGCGCCCGGGAGGCGGAAACAGATCGGGATCGTAGGCGGGAACGTTCCCCCGATGGTGCTGGTAAACGGGAAGCTGAAGGTGATGGATGTGAAACACGTATTCTTCCAGGCGGATCCCGTTTTTCCAGACCCCCGCAGATTTGGCAATGGTGGAACCTCCCGCAAAGAGGAGGATCAGCATCGCCGCATAAAGCCAGGGTTTGACGCCGACAGGCAGGCCGACGGGGGAAAGCGTCAGGGTCCCCGGGACGGGACAGGCATCCACGCATTGCATGCAGGCATGACATTCGTCGGAGCCCACGGATCTCAACTGGTGTACCGAAATATCCGCAGGGCACGCCTTAGCGCATTTCCTGCAGTCCGTGCATGTGGACGCCTCCCGGCGAATCCGGGTGAGGCTGAAGACGCTTACAATCCCCAGGAGCGCGCCGTAGGGACAAAGATAGCGACACCAGAAGTTGCGAAACAAAAGGGAAAGCATGAACAGCAGGATCAATACCCCAAGGGAAAAGGCCGATATCTGGGTGAAGAACTTCAGCATCTTGATGTCGGCAACGCGGTTGTAGGGGCTGTAAATGAAAACCTCGAGTGCGCGGGCATCCATCCGGACCAGGATCGCCCAGAAAAAGAAAAGCAAAAGCAGGTATTTCAGGCTTCGCAACGGGATATCGAGCCATGCAGGGAGCCGGATGTTTTTTCCGAAGAGCGTTCGATGGATTTTTGCCAGTTGTTCCGACAAAAGACCGAACGGGCATATCCAGCTGCAGAACCCTTTTTTTAAAAGCAGCGCGGTACTCAGTATTATCAGGAAAATGACGAGTCCCGCCGGATGAACGGGATTGATCCCGCCGGTAAGGATCCAGTGCTTGAGGCTGATCAGGGAACTGATGGGCAGAAAGGCTTCCACTCCCGGAGGGCGGGAAACGGAAACAGCGGTTCCGGATTCGAGCGCTTCCACGAACCGGATGAACTGGAACCCGATCCACAGGGTCGTTACCAGAAATCCGATTTGAACCGCTTTCCGCAGTCCTTGGGCGCGTTTCAACTCCACTGGAATCCGCATATTCGAACCTCTAAAAGGGTCCCCTTCCGCCCGGGAAACGGGCATCCGGACGGAAAGGGGAATACTGCAGGTTGCCCCGGTGCCTTCTTTTATTCAGGAAAGGCATTCCCGGATTGCACCGTAACGGGTTTCAACCGGGTGACGGCTTTGACCATGAACAGCAGAAGCGCCGCCGCCCCGATGATGATCATGAAATCGGGGATCATTCGGGTTTGGCCGAGGAACTGAATGATATCCCTTTCCCAGAACGCATTGGAGCGCGCATGCCAGAATCCGTGGCGGATGTTGTCCAGCACCTGGAGGATGCCGTTGGGAAGCAGGGTGCAGGTGAACATGATGAACAGCCCCACATTGGTCCCCCAGAAGGTCACCCCCAGCAATTTGGTGTTCCATCCTTCCTCCGTGACCAGGCCCCGCATGGAGAACAGAAGCAGCCCGATGGCCAAAAGGCCGTAGGTGCCGAAAAGCGCCGTATGGCCGTGGTTCACGGTGAGGTAGGTGGCGTGTTCGTAGTAGTTGACCACCGGCGTGGTGATGGAAAGTCCCATGACGCCGGCACCGAGGAATTCCCATGCCACGGACGCCATGAGGAACATGAGCGGGTACCGGTAGGGAAAGCTGCTTCCGGCTTTCACCAGCACCTTCTGGCTGTGCCAGACTTCCGCCAGCAGAAGGAGGATGGGAACCGGTTCCAGGGCCGAGATGGTGGAGCCCAACGCCAGCCAGAAGGACGGTTCGCCGAACCAGTAATAGTGGTGGCCGACCCCGATGATCCCCGAGGACAGCGCCAGGGCCACCGTGAAGTACACGGTGCGGAGTCCGGCCTTCAGGTCCACCAGGTCGAGGTTCACCATTACAAAGACGATGGCGGCGGCGGCGAAGAATTCGAATGCCCCTTCCACCCAGGTGTGGACCACCCACCAGCGCCAGAAATCGGCGATGGTGAGATGGGTGTGGGGGTCATAAAGGAGGCCGAAGGAAAAAAATCCCACCACCGCCACACCGGAATACGCCAGGAAATGGGGGAGTCCCCACTTGTCCTGGCCTGCGGCGAAGTGGCTCTTCAAGGCCCGTACCACCAAAAAGAGCCAGATGATCAGGCCCACCAAAAGGAGGATCTGCCAGAGCCTGCCCAGTTCCAGGTACTCCCATCCCTGGTGTCCCAGCCAGAACCACCATGTGCCGCCGATGAGGCCCTTGAGGCCGAGCACCTCGCCCACGAGGCTTCCCACCGCCACGATGATGACCGCCACGAAGAGCACATCCACCAAAAACCCCTGACCCGCCGGTTCTTTTCCACCCACCCGGGGCGCCACGAAAAGGGTCATGCCGATCCACGCGGTGGCGATCCAGAAGACCGCCAGCTGGAGATGCCAGGTTTTCACCCAGTTGTAGGGGATGAACTGAGCGATGAAATCGAACCCGTAAAAGGAGTCGGGATGCACCGTATAATGGGCCATCAATCCTCCCATGTTCACCTGGAGGAAAAACAGGGCCGTGACCACGAGGAAATACTTTGCGGTCTTTTTCTGGCTGGGAGAAATGGCGGCACCGGCCAGGGCCAGAGCCGGTTCCGGCCGATAGGGCTTGGCGCCCTTGTTGAACTGGTATTTATGATATAAGAAGATCATCAAGCCCAGGCAGACCCCGAAGGCCACCAGAGAGATGGCGGACCACACCAGGGATTTTCCCGAGACGGTGTTGCCCACATCCGGATCATGGGGCCAGTTGTTGGTATAAGTGTGATTGTCCCCGGGGCGAATGGTTCCGGCGGCCCACGCCGTCCAGAAGAAAAAGTCGGCCAGGTTCCGACGCTCCGCGGGATCCTTGATGGTCCCGCCCCGGATGTTTCCGCCCTTCTCGCCCTGGGTGAACAAGGTTTCATAAAATTTCCGGTTTTCCACGAGGGCGTGTTCGAGAAGGGGGGTAAAGGTCAGGGTGTCCGTGTTCTTATCGTAGGTATTCGTCTTGATCTGGCGGATCACCACGGCGTCCACCGATCCCTTGGCATCGGTCTCCAGGGCGGTATAGGGGGCATTGAATTGGTCCTTGGCCAGTTTTTCCCGCATGTTGACACCCATGTGGTGCAGGGCCTGGGCCGTGAAATCGGGCCCGCGGTACGTGCCGTGTCCCCAGACGCTTCCCAGGTCCATGAGGCCGTATTTCTGCCAGACGCTCTGACCGGCCAGGATCCGGTCCCTGTCCGTGAGCACCGTCCCGTTTTCCGAGACGACCTTCTCCGGATACGGAGGCAGGTCCGCTGCCGTGTAAAAATACCCGATAAACGCCACCGCGATGGATCCGAAAATGGCGATGAGAAAATAGTTACGAAGCCTCTTACTGATCATGGAAACCTCCTTTGCTGTGGTTTTTCCCGGTCCAGGGGAACAATGTCTCGACACCGATTCTGATGGATGTTCTCCCGCCCCGCCCCATGAGAACGGCGCGGAGGATGTCGCGGTATCTGAAAACCGTCAAGGGGATGGCCGAAACCCCCTCCGCTTTGGGACAAGGAGAGTGACACGATTGTCGGAACCGTGGAACGCCTCATATGGGCGGCGCGATGGTGACCAAAAGCCGCAAATCCGTGAAGGCGTTCAGGCCGTGGGGCTCGCTGATATCGGTGATGATGACATCTCCGGCCTTGGCCGGCCGGGCGGTGTCTTCGGCCCCGAGAAATTCTCCTTCTCCTTCGAGAATCGTCAAACAGACTTCTCCTTCGATGTCGTGGTTGTGCACCGGAAGTGTCTGCCCGGCCTTGAAGTTGAAATTCAAGATCTTCATGTAAGGCGAATCATGGACCAAAAGCCGCTTCATCGTCTTTTCATCAAAATCATTGGCGTCATAAAGGCTGACTGCTTTCATTTTTTTTCTCCTTTTTTGCGGGTTGTGTCGGTTTTTTCACATGTTGCGCCTTCTGTTTGGACGGCCGCCGCCATCCGATCTGATCCACGGCGGTTTCACTGACCATCTTTTCGAATTCCACGGCGATGGCGTGCCACTTCTCGTGGAGTCCGCATTTTCCGTTGCAGGTATCCAAGCCCAAAAAACAATTTTTCAAATCGTCCATTTTCATGAACAGCCCCGCCACGTCCTTGAGATAAATTTCGTTTGCCGGCCGGGCCAGGACGAATCCGCCGCCTCTTCCCCGGACCGATTGGATAAGCCCTCCCTGAACCAGACGATTCAGGATCTTTGAGAGGAAATTTTTAGGGATTCCTGTTTTTTCTGAAATGACTTGAGTCAAAATCGGCTCCCCGGTTTCCTGATTCGCCAGATACCCCATGGCCCTGAGTGCGTATATTCCGGTCTGAGACAGCATCTGTTCCCCTCCTTTTTTCGGCTTAATGGGATATCTTCATCTATTTGTCAAGTATTATTTTCATTTCCGAAAAAATGTTCTTGACAAAAAATACCACAAAGTGGGATATTTCAGACGCGCCGCCGAAGCTTGAGCCATACAACCCATTCCACCGCCGTACCGCACGGCGGAGAAGAGGAGGAGGGCATGCCGTTGCAACGGATTTTAATTCCCTACAATTTTACGATGTATGACTTCAAGGCGTTGGAATTTGCCGTTCGGACCTTTTCCAAGAGCGATGAAGTGGAGATCACCCTTTTCAACGCCTACGTGCCGCCGCCGAAGATGGATACGGACGAAAATTCGGTGATGCACCGATTGAAAGGGAACCTCCAGTATCTTTCCCAGCGGGTGCAGCGCCAGGAAGAAGCCTTGAACGAGGCGAAGCAGTATTTGGTCCGGAACGGATTCCCCGAAAACCGGGTGCGCTGTCTTTTTGTCCCGAAGAAAAAAGACACGGCGGGGGATATCATCGATCGGGTCCATCAGCATGCGTTTCACACCGTGATTTTGAACAACAAGCCGAAAAAAGCCACCCGCTTCTTCACGGGGAGCGCCTCTTCCAAAGTTGTCAACGCCTTGAAAAATATCACGGTCTGCATCGTGACATGAAAATGCCGCCGGCGGAATACATGCCGTCCCCGGAAAGCGGGACATTCGGCGGGGATTTTTTTGATCGCTTCCCCCGAAAGAAACAAGCGGAATCGGAGGAAGTGTTCCGGTCAACCCAACGGATCGGAAAGGAGACGTCCATGCGTCAAGATGAAAAAATCGACATCGAAATAATCAAGGTGGTCACCCGGGCCATCGCCGGATCCGGTCAAGTGGAAGTCATGGCCCATCATCTTACCCAGCTTCTGGTGGCGGCCCTGGAGATCAAAGGGTGCACCCTGTTTGCACTGAATCCGGAAACCCTGGAACTCGAGCCCCTGGCCAGCTTCGGATTGAGTGTGGATTATCTGAACAAAGGACCGGTGCTTCTGGACAAGAGTATTGACGGTATCAAAAGCCGGAAACCCGTGGTGGTGAAAAACGTCAAAACCTCCAAGCGGCTCCAGTATACCCGGGAAGCGGAAAAAGAGGGGATCGGATCCATTATCTCGCTGCCGGTCATGTTCAACAAGGAAATGATCGGTTCCCTGCGCCTGTATCATCATGAACCCTGGCGCATTTCCAAAAAGGATCTCGATTCCCTGTCCCTGCTGGCCGAGACCATCGGAATGGCCATGATGTTCACCCGGCTGCGCCACCTGGTGCAGGGGATTCAAGGGGCCATATGGGAATTGCCGAAAGTGCTCCGGGAGGAATAGGGTAATATCCCCTATCCATTCGTCGACGCGGGGTTTTGCGGTTATCCCCGGAGGTCTTTCCAATCCGCAAAGATGGCGTACTCCGGGGGAAAGAGGGCGACCCGGTCCCCGGGACGGATGCGCGTGTTTCTGGGGACCGCCCGGTGGTTGACCATGACCAGTTGCACCCGGTCTTCCGGAATGCGTCCCCGGGCAAGTATTTCCGGCAACGGCGCCGGGATGTCAAGGGGCATCCGAAACACGGTTTCGGGAACCAAGGTGCGGGCGCGTTGCAGGGATCCAAACAGGTGTATTTGAATTTCAGACGTCAGAACCGTTTCCTTTCAACTCCGGTGTTTGGAGATCAGAAAGATGCCGTAGGTGGCCCGCAGGTTGGCCAGCACCCGGATGATGCCGCCGTATTTGTCCTGGGTGTGGGTGTTGATGGCCGCTTCCTTGAGGATGTGGAAGCCTGCTTCCCTGGCGTATTTCCGAAAGTCCTGGAGGGTGATGACGCGGATATTGGGGGTATTGTACCATTCATACGGGAGCTGGGGCGTCACCGGTGCGTATCCCGTGAGAAGGAGTTGGAGCCGGACCTTCCAGTGGCTGAAGTTGGGAAAACTCACGATCCCTTTCCGGCCGATGCGCAGCATCTCTTCGATGAGGGGCGACGGATCGTAAATCTGCTGGAGGGTCTGACTCAATACCACGTAGTCGAAGGCGTCGTCGGGATAATCTCGGACTTCTTCGTTGATGTCTCCCTGAAGGACGGAAAGACCCCGTTCGACGCAGCGGGCCACTTTATTTTCGTCATGGTCGATGCCGCAGCCGATAATCTCCTTGTGCCGCTTGAGGTGATACAGAAGGTCTCCGTCACCGCATCCGAGACTGATGACCTTGGACCCCGGTTCGATCCAGGAGGCGATGATCTTGAGATCGAAGCGAATCGCGTTAGAAGAGGGTTTCCCGCCGGACACGTTCCAGAAATCCTTTCACAAGGGCGCTCAGGCGCGGGTTGGGGAGCAGGAATGCGTCGTGCCCCCACTGGGCTTCGATTTCACAAAAACTCACGTCCAGGCCCGTTTTTTTCATGGCTTTCACCATGGACCGGGATTGATAGGTGGGATACAGCCAGTCCGAAGTAAACGAGACCACTAAAAATTTGGCCCGGGTCTTGGAGAACGCGGCCACTGCAGAGCCGTCTCCGTGTTGTTTTTCCAGATCGTAGTAGTCCGCCGCCTTGGTGATGTACAGAAAAGAGTTGGCGTCGAAGCGTTCCACGAATTTGTTTCCCTGATATCGCAGATAGCTTTCCACCTGAAAGTCGGCGTCGAAGTTGAAGGAAAAGTCGGCCTTGTTTTGAAGCCGGCGCCCGAACTTCAACCGCATGGATTCGTCGGATAAATAGGTGATGTGCCCCACCATCCGGGCCACCGCCAACCCGTGAACCGGTTTCTTTCCGGCGTAATAGTCGCCGCTGTTCCAGTCCGGATCGGCCATGATGGCTTGCCGGGCCACTTCGTTGAAGGCGATGGCCAGCGCCGAATGCCGGGTGGTGGTGGCCAGGGGGATGGCGGAAACGATCCGGTCCGGGTAACGCACGCACCACTCCAGGACCTGCATGCCGCCGATGGAGCCTCCCACGGCGCACAGGATCTTATGGATCCCCAGACGATCCAAAAGGATTCTTTGGGCTTCCACCATGTCCCCGATGGTGACCAGCGGGAATGAGAGACCATAGGGCCGTCCGGTCTTGGGGTCGACGGAAGCCGGGCCGGTGGAACCCATGCAGCTTCCCAGGATATTGGCGCAGATCACAAAGTAGGTGTCGGTATCAATTCCCTTGCCGGGGCCCACCATGATGTCCCACCAGCCCGGTTTGGAATCGTCCGCGTGATAATACCCGGCCACATGGGAGTCCCCGGAAAGGGCGTGCAGGACCAGGACCACATTGTCTTTTTCCGGGGAAAGCCGCCCGAAGGTCTCGTAAGCGAGCGTCACCGGCCCCAGGGATGCGCCGCTTTCCAAAACCAAGGGGTGGTGGGGATCTTCGGCGAATGTGAAGTACTGCTTTTCAACCAGACCCACCGAAACGCCGTTTTTATCGTGTTCGATGTATTCGCTCATGAGAAATATCTGCCGGCTGGGGTACCGGGAAGGCTCACACTCCTTTCAAGGCCTGGTCCAGGTCTTCAAGGATATCGTCGATGTGTTCGATGCCGATGGAAAGCCGGATTAAATCCGGCGTCAATCCCCCGGCCCGCTGTTCCGCTTCGCTGAGCTGGGAATGGGAGGTGCTGGAAGGGTGCAGGGCAAGGCTTTTGGCGTCCCCCACGTTTGCCAAATGGGAAAAAAGCGTGAGGCGTTCGATGAAGGTCTTTCCGGCGGAAACGTCCCCCTGGATTCCGAAGACCACCATTCCCCCGAACCCCCGGGTCAGGTATTTTTTGGCGGTTTCATGGGAGGGATCCGTCTCGAGGCCCGGGTAACGGACCCAGGAGACCTTGGGATGCCGGGAAAGGTATCGGGCCACGGCCAGGGCGTTTTCACAGTGCCGCTGCATTCTCAGGGGGAGCGTTTCCAGCCCTTGCAAGAAAAGCCAGGCATTGTCCGGGGAGATGCAGGCCCCCAGGTTGCGCAACGGCACCAGCCGCATCCTCAGGATGAACGCCAGGGGATTCATCTCTCCGAGGTCCGTTGCAAAGCGAACGCCGTGGTAGGTTTCATCCGGTGTATTGAAAAGTCGGAACTTCGGATCGGTCCAGTCAAATTTTCCCGAATCCACCACGATGCCCCCGATGCCCGTACCGTGCCCCCCCATCCATTTGGTAAGTGAGTGCACCACGATGTCGGCGCCGTGCGCCAGGGCCGTCATGAGGTAGGGCGTGGTGAAGGTGGCATCGGCGATCAGGGGGATATGGTGCCGTTTGGCGATTTCCGCCACCGCTTCCATATCCGCCACATCCAATACCGGGTTTCCGATGGTCTCCAGGTACAGGGCCCGGGTCTTTTCCGTGATGGCGTGTTCGAAGCCGGCCGGATCCCCGATATCCACGAATTTCACGCGGATATCGAACTGGGGGAGGATGCCCGCAAACATGGTGTAGGTGCCGCCGTAAAGGTTTGCGGCGGAAACGATTTCGTCTCCGGAAGAACAGATATTGATGATGCTGTAATACACCGCGGAGGTTCCCGAAGAAAGGGCCAGTGCCGCGGCGCCGCCTTCCAGGGCCGCCACCCGCTTTTCCAGGATGTCCTGGGTGGGGTTCATGATCCGGGTGTAAATATTCCCCGGTTCCTTGAGACCGAAGAGATCGGCGGCGTGCCGGGTGTCCCGGAACACATACGAAGAGGTCCGGTAAACGGGCACCGCCCGGGATAAGGTCGCGGGATCGGGCTCCTGGCCCGCATGCAGGCACAGGGTTTCCAGTCGATGGGAAGAATGCATGATGGCTCTCCTTTCGGGACTATCCCATGAGGTGGCGGAAAACGTCACAGGAACGGCAAAGCGTAATCTTGTCCTGCCAGCGAGTATGGACTTCCCCCTGGCAGACGGTACCGTTGATAAACCAGCATAAATCCCCGGAATTGAACTCCCATGCCGGGCATGTGGTCTTCAGGGACGCCGGGCAGTGTTTTACGATCCAGCAGGGTTTCTTGTTTTTTCCCTGGTTCCGCACCCTGGAAATCAAGAAAAACATCTGGCGTTCCACATGCGGCGGGATATTCCGCCATCCCTGTTCATAGCTGTGGACCGCCTTGATGGATGTCCCCAATAACTGGGCCATCTCTTTTTGGGTCTTTTTCAACCGTTTTCGAAAATCACTGAATTCGGCGCGCGTCATCGATTTCTCCATCCTTTTTTCGTTTAGAAGGCCCCTGCGGTAGAGGGCGGAACTCCCCGTAAGGGGTTCCGGTAAAGTGATAGATTACCACATGGTGACATAATTTTGTCAATGAAAAAGTTCGGAATGAGAAATGCAAAAAAAACATCCGTCGCGGAACAGGGACGCGGCAGGGATGTCCTTCAATTGAAGTCTCCCCTTTGCCCCGAAAGGCGGGATTTCCGCTTCGCTCCAACCTGCGAAGCACTGCCGTCAGGCAGAACCTGCAGGGCATGCGCGCGCTGTTGCGGTTCAAAAGAGAAAAAAGTGGATTTTCCCGGGTGGGATCGGTAAAAACCCCCTTTATGGATTTTTCATCCAAACGGTATGGACATCTTCGACGGTTTCCCGGATGGCAAGGAGTGCATTGAGGAGGCGGGTATACATCATGGCCAACGCGAGATTGCGGGCCAACAGCTCCAGGACATCCAGATCCTGGGCCGATACCGACCAGGACTTGGAATGGTACAGCCGTAACGCGCCGATAATCTTTTCGGAAAAGGTGATGGGAAGATGCACGATGGCGCCGATGCCTTCCTTTTTGGCTTCCTCCGGATATTGGAGTTGCGCCGAGGTGCGAACGTTCTTGATGACGACGGGCCGGTCTTTGGAGGCGTTCCGGATGCTTTTTTTGAAGATCACGGGGCCTTTGTTCATGTATTCCGGACTCAATCCGAAGCTGGCCAACACCTCCAGTTCCCGGGTTTCGGGATTGAGCACGAAAAGGCTGCTTCCTTTGATATTGAGGGCGCCGGTCAAAAGCTGGGTGACGTGACTTGCCATGGTTTCGAGGCTTTCCGTGCTTTCGATGATCCGACTCACGGCCTTGAAAATCTCCATGCTGATTTTTCCCTTTGCCGCCATAATGGGACCTCCTCAAAATTATGACGTTACGATTCCTCCAACGATTGTCCGTGACGGGGTCTGTCCCGATCCCGGGCATGGATCGTGAATGATCGCTTTCCGCTGTGTCAGGAAACGATGCATACGGTTTTGTCGGAGAGTCCGGCAACCACCTTTTGAAACACGGCACCGGTGAAAAACCGCGTGACACGGCCGGGCTTCCGGTTCAACACAATGATGGAATATCCGTCTTTGACGGCCAAGTCGATGATTTCAAAGGCGATGTCTTTATTTTTCGCCCGGAACTCCGTCTGGACGTGATCCCGGGGAAAGCCTTTTTGGACGAGCAGGGTATGGATCTTCCGGAGGTCTTTTTCCAGCTCATTGATGCGCTGGCGGGCATACCCCATGCCGCTGGTAAGCCGCTCCATCACCGTGCTCTTGCTGGTGTCGATCTTGGGAAGGGGCGTATAGGCATGAAAGAGGGTAATGTGGACGGATGTAACGCTCGGTGAAAAGGTGCGGACCACGAAATCCAGGGCCTTTTTGTCGCTCTTGGAGAAGTTGTAAGGGAGCAAAATCTTTTCGGATGCCATTTCGCGCTCCTTTCTCCTGAAGAGTGAGGATGTGGATCATTTCCGTCTGATTTTATTTTACCGTCATCACCCCCCCGGGTGTCAATAAAATTATGCATTTGAAAAACAGCCTGCCCGGACGGACGGGAAATTCCTGCAAGAAAAATCGGCCTTTTTGCGATTTCATCAAAGGTGACCCGGGAGCCGGGGCCGTAAAAATAAAAACGGCCGTTCTTTTACGGAGACGGCCGTTTCGGATACACATTCCACCGGGGATCAACCGGTTTTCACGGGCGCTTTTTCCCAATCCTCGATCTTGGCGTCGGATTGAACTTCTTCCCACCCCGTGATCATGGCGCGGATGTGGGCGAAGAGGGAATGGCCGGTTGTCGTCATATAGATATGGATCACGAGGAACTGCAGAATGGCAAAGGCGCCGGCCAGGTGAACCAGGGCGACAATCTCCAGGGAGAGCCAGGAAAAGCCCCATTTCGCCCAGGAGTTATATCCCCAATAGAGAAAACCGGTGGTCATCTGAACGGGGAGCAGCAGGGCGGCGAGGCTCAAATAGGTCAATCGCTGCAGCGGATTGTGCTTGGCATCCTTTCGCTTGGGAAACGGGTGGGGTTCCCCGCGGAAGATCCCGTAACCGTAATATCGGATCACGGCGAGCATCTTTTTGGTGGTGGGGATGTACTGGCGCCATTCCCCCGTGGTGAAGACCCAGAAGACGAAGAAGGCGAAGGTGATCAGCCACGTCAGTCCGGTGTAATTATGCACCGCCACCGCGGTTTCAAACCCCAAGAGGGTCCATGCTCCGTTCACTTCGAACCCGGTTGCCAAAAGAACGAGGATCAGCAAGGCTTGAAGCCAGTGCCAGAACCGTTCATAGCGGGAATAGAGGTAGATGAGGATCAACTTGTTCTCCGACATCAGCCATTCTCCTTTCTACCGTTTTTCGGTGAAAAGATACGTCCCAGCCCATGGACCGTCACGCCGATGGCTGCCCCCAGGACCGCCACCCATCCGATGGTGTTGATCCACCGGTTCTGATTGCGGCCGGGCATGTAAAAGCCGGCAAGATCGGCCATCCGTCCGTCACGCCGCACGTGGCATTCGCTGCAGTGGACCACGTTGTCTTTGGGCGCCACCATGTGCGTGGTGGGAAAAACGTAGGTGGTTTCCGCAAAGTCGAATTCTCCTGAAAAGGGGAGTCCCAGTGCGTTTTGTCCCACGGCCAGGGCTGTCTTCCAGTCCAGGGTTTTCCAGTATCCCTTGTCTCCGGAAAGGAGCGGCGCCAAAAGGGTCTTGTGGATTTTATCGTAGGGCTGAACACCCCGATGCACTTTGAAGGGAAAAATCCGGCTGTTGGGATCGTCTTGGCTCCCCACCGGATGACTCACCGCCACCACCGTGCCGGGATCCACGCGATCTTTGGCCGTCACGCCGTCAATGGAGCCGTTGAACCAGAAATATTCGGGTCGGACGTTCTTTTCCCACCGCATTTCCCCCTTGATGGTCAGGTAGTCCTCTTTTCCATAAGCCCCCTTGGTCTTGAAGGGCTTGCCGTCTTTGCGCTTTCCCGCTTTGGACCAGTCCCAGGACATCTTGGTGGGGTTGACCCGGGCAAAGTAGGGAATGTGGCAGGTCTGACAGGCCACCTTGTCCGTATGATCGTTGGGTTTGGACCCCTTTTTGTGGGGTGTGGCGGTATGACAGGACTCGCAGGTGATTTTGGCGATGAGGTCGTCTTCCACAAGGCTTTTCCGCTCCGTGGCCGCGGGGACGGCATAGATGCGGCCCGCAATGTTGTGCCGCCGGGTGGTGTGGCACCGGGTGCAGGTGAAGTTCTGGCCGTCTTCCCCCATGTGGACATCCAAGGCCTTGTTCGGACGAGCCATGGAGGAATCGAGATCCCCGTGTTTCACGCCGTCGCCGCCGCCGCCGTAAAAATGGCAGGAACCGCAGTTCTTCCGTCCCGGGAGCCCGATGTCCGTCACCGCATCCCGGATATTCGCCCGGATTTCTTCGGCGATTTCCTTTTCGGAAGCATCATCGGAGGCTGCAAAGACCTTCAGGTCCGCAAAGGCCTCCTCCCAGTTGATTTCTTTTTGTCCGTGGCATACCAGGCAGTTGACGGATTCCACGGCTTTGTTCCATCCCGGATGACACGAGAGGCATCCTTTGTCCGTCATTTTGTTGGCGGAGATGCAGAAGTTATTGAGGGAATAGCCGCCTTTCCCCTTCACGTCGTCGGCACGCCATGTCCAGTGAATGGTCTGGTGAAACTGGGACTCGGCTTCCGTGTGGCAGGAAAGGCAGGTCCCGGTGATTTCCGGCCCGGAAGAAAAGGGTTTTTTCAACGCGTCGATCCGGGAATGGTCCACGGTGATTCCCGGCCGCTCCCCGCGGACGGCCTGGCGGGCCATGGTCCTCCCGGGTGCCGTCTCCGTATTCCCCTCTTCTCCCGAGGCAGTCCCGGAAAAGAGCAAGACGCCCACGGCCATCAACCGCACCCATCTTTTCAAATCCATCCGGTTCATGGAGTTCTCCAGTTGATTATTGGGATGAAACGGCCGGTGCACCAGGGTGCTCCGGCCGGGAAAACGGGTTCATAATGCCGTAACACAATCAATCGGCTTTCACAATTTTAAAAGACCCGTCTTTTTCAAAGGTCATTTCCGCTTCCACGTAAAAGACATCTTTGAATTCGGGGCGCAGGTCTTTCACCATATAGTAGGATTCCCCGCTCCGGGCCCCGGTGCCGCAAACAAAGACAACAGGTTTATCCGACGGAAGTTCCTTGATGCGCGCTTCGAGCTTGTCCACCGGAATATTGACGGCGGTTTTCAGGCTCCCCTTGGCGAATTCGTCGGCATCCCGGACATCCACGATATGAAGGCGTTCCGGATCTTCTTTGACAAGACGTTCAAACGTGGCCAGATCGATGCTCCCTTCTTCTTTTCCGGCTTTCAGGGCCGTCGATGATTTCTTTTCCCCGACGTCTGCCACATCCATGTCCCCGTATGTGGATTTCCAATCCGGATACCCGGCGGCATAGACCACGACATTTTTATAGCCCAGCGCGATGGCTTTTTGGGCCGATTTATGGCTGAGTTTGCATTTGAATCCCTCGCAGTAAAAAACCAACAGCGTCTCTTTGTCCCCGGGGAGCTGGTCTTGCATCTTTTCAAAGTCCATATCCGGGATGCTGACGGCGCCGGGAATGTGTCCTTTGTCGTATTTGGATCTTTTGGGCCGGGAGTCGATCAGGACCATATCCGATTTTTCATCCAAGTGTTTTTTGACGAACGCCGCCGGTACCGCCGCATAATGTCCGGGTTCTTCCATCCAGCGGGGGAATCCTTCCGCAAAGACCTTCACATTGGTATATCCGAGGGCCTCGGCTTTTTTCGCGCTCTTATGGCTGAGCTTGCATTGGGGCCCTTCACAATAAAAAATGAGAAGGGCGGTTTTGTCCTCGGGAAGCTTGTCCACATGTTTGTCGAATTCCGTATCCGGAATGTTGACGGCCATGGGGATGTGCCCCTTGTTATACTTGGAACGGGTGGGGCGGGCATCGATGAGCATGACATTTTCGGGCATGGGGACATCCACATGCTGTTTGACGAATTCGAGGTCCACGATGTCGTGGAAAAACCATTCCGGCGTCTTGGCGGTTTCGGCGGCCGCCGAAAGTCCGTGCATGCCGGCCGCCAGTAAAAGAAGGACGGAAAAGAAAAAGGCGTATCGTTTCATGACATTTCTCCGTTTATGATTTTATGATTCCATCACACTTGGTTTTTCCCGGACGTTTTACTTGCATTTGGCGGGTGTGGGGGAATCCGAGGCATGACCGTGAAGATAGGCGTATATGTCGCGGACATCTTCTTCTGGCAGGGCCGCCCACTCATCGGCGCACCCGAATGCATCGAAGTCTTTTTGGGTGAATATATCGGTCCATTCCGCCTGGGTATGGGCATCGGGGTTGATGCTCGGCTTCGGGGATTCCACGACGCCCCGTTCAAAGCAGGCCTTGTACACCTTGCGATAGGTATATTTCCCTTTTCGTTTGTTGCCCGGTTCAATGGCCAAGGCGGAACCGATAAACAAAAAGGCCAGGAACAGGGTGAAAAAGAAAATCCAGGGTTTTTGGTGCATTTTGAACATGTGTTGTTCTCCTTTCCGTTGCTTTAATCTTACAAGGTTGAAATCAAACGCGTCTTTTTTTGGATGCGCACGTGGGTTTCCGTTTCCCTTGTGCAGGGTTGCCAAAACGCGTCTCCGCTGTGTTGATCTTCAATTCGCCGAGATTGTTCTTGCAATACCGGTGCCAGGAGGACATATACGAGCTGGCAAGGATTCAACTCATTGAAATTATGATAAATAATTTTTCACGGCGTGATTCGGCCGGCACCGGCGGGTATGTTTCCGGAGAAGGAAAAGTGAACACATAAGTTAACACGATTGCCCGCGGCTTCCAAAATCCCGGGGCTCGGGGCTCGAAATCCGCGGCTTCATGCCTCCCAGGCCCTTGTGTTTCCGGGAAAAAACCGCCTCCGGCTTGATTCGGAGAGCGGCAGGTGTTATGTTAACTTAAGTTAACATCTTGTTAATCTGTAAAAGAAGGCGGCGTGTCATGGACGTTTCGAAATATTGGAAAACCATCGTGGATACACTCCAGGACGGGATTCTGGTGGTGGACCCCCATGGGCGGATTTTGGCCATGAATCCGGCGGCGGAACGCCTCACCGGGTATACGGCGGCGGAGTTGATCGGAAAATCCTGCAGGATGCTCGATTGCACGGGGTGTGAGATCTTCGGGAAGGGCCCGGGCGAGCACTGGTGCGGCCTTTACGCCAAGGGGGACGTCCGGGCCAAAAAGTGCCTGATTACCCACAAGGACCACCGCCTCATCAATGTGATCAAAAACGCCTCGGTTTTAAGAGACGCCGCCGGAAGGATTCTCGGAGCGGTGGAGACGCTTACCGATCTATCGGAAATCGTGCGGCAGCAGCAGGAGATCCTGGAACTCAGGAAGTCGCTTCACCTGGAGGAAGGCTATCACGGTATATTCGGAAAATCGACCGCCATGCAATCGGTTTATGAATTGGTGGACAACGTGGGAAACACCGATGCACCGGTCATGATTTACGGGGAAAGCGGGACCGGGAAAGAACTGGTGGCCAGAGCCCTCCATGATGTGAGCCCCCGGAGTCACCGGCCGTTCATCAAAGTCAACTGCGCCGCCCTCAACGAAAACCTCCTGGAAAGCGAGCTTTTCGGCCATATCCGGGGGGCGTACACCGGTGCGGACCGGAACCGCATCGGGCGTTTCGAAGCCGCCCACGAAGGGACCATCTTCCTGGATGAAGTGGGGGATATCCCCCTTTCCATCCAGGTCAAATTGTTACGGGTGCTCGAGGAAAAAGAGGTGGAACGGGTGGGGGATCATCGGCCCATCAAGGTGGACGTCCGCATCGTCTCGGCGACGAACCGGAGCCTGGAGCGGCTCATCGAAAACGGGCATTTCCGGGAGGATCTCTTTTTCCGGATCAATGTCTTTCCCATCCGGCTGCCCCCCCTCAGGGAGCGTCCCGAGGATATCCCGGGGATCGTGCAGCACTTTATCCGCCAGAACAACGAAAAAACCGGTAAACGGATTCAGGGGATTTCCCCGGAAGCCATGGAACGGCTCATGGCATATTCGTGGCCCGGAAACGTGCGGGAACTGCGAAACGCCATGGAGTACGCGTTTGTCCTGTGCCCGAGCGACAGTATCGAGATGCGCCACCTTCCCCATAAAATCGGTTCCCGGCCGGCCGGCGTTTCCGGAAATTTTCCCGGAGGATCCGGGCAAAAAGAACGGCTGATCAAGGCCCTGGAAAAGACCGCCTGGAACCGGGCCGAAGCGGCGCGCCGGTTGGGTGTGAGCCGGGTGACCGTATGGAAATGGATCAAAAAACACGGCCTCGAACGGCCCGGATGATTCCGGACCCCGGTCCTTTTTTCCGAAAAGACTTGCGGCGCGAACAGAATCGGTCTTTTTACGATTCCATCAATGAAAATTTTCTTCCGTAAAAGAGCGGGCCACGCGATCCATGTATTCCTGGAGGGAATCGAAAACCAGGTACTGCTCGATGCTGTCCCAGGCAACGGCGGTAATCACGCCGGATGCCCAGTCATTGGGCGTGGTGCCTTCGGCGATGCGGCCCACCATGAAAATTTTGTCCCCTTGAACCTGGAATGCGGCGTTTTCCAGGACCACACTCTCTTCGGAATTTCGATTCCCCAGATAAATCAAAAGGATTTTATCGGAAAAATCCGGAAAATAAAGCTCGTTCAATCTGAATGCCTCTTCTTTTAACCCTTTAAAACCCGTTGGCCGGACAAATCCGCCCTTTATCCTTTTTTGTATCCCATTTTTTGATCCCGCTGGCAAGCTCAAATCCCGGCGGCTTGGAATCCGCGTTCTTTTCGATGGCGCGGCTTTTTCCAAATGCTTTATTTCGCTGATGCCGGCGGCTTCAGGGATTCAACGAAAGACTGCAGATCCTGGATCTGGTGGTCGGCAATGAGAAAGGGGTCGGTGTTGTCGGAAGAAAGGCCCGGGCGATGCCTCGAATCCTTTTTTTCAGGTGAAAAAATTTTGAGGACGTGTTCCGTTTCCCCCCGAATCACGATTTCCATGGCCGGGTCTTTAAAGTCTTCTTTTTTACGGTCATGTATATAGCTTTGACACTTCAGGGTCGACAGGGCGGAAAGCATGCCCGTGAATTTGGCGGAATCCACGGTCCGGCCCCCCTCCATCTCCCAGGCGACATCCTTGTTTTTTGATTCCGGAGATTCTTCTCCTTGGGTTTTTTCGCCGGGTTCGGCGGGTGTTTCCGGGACGGCCCTTTTCACGATTTTCACCGATGTGTCTTCGGCGGTCACAAGCACTTCCCGGACACGGGCGGGATCGAAGGATAACACGGTTTTATCCCGGAGATCTTCCACCGTCACGTCGAACTTGGATTTCAGATTCCCCTGGGCCTGATAGACGTGGGGGTCCCCGGCGATTTTTACATGCGTGTGGCGGAAGGTGGACGCCGTGCTGCCGATTGCCAAATCCCGATTCAGGGTTTTTCCGGCAAAGGTTTTCACGTGGATCTTCTTTTCCTCTCCCAGATCGTACCGGGCGTAGTTTTTCGATTCCGAAACCTGTGCGGAAAGGATCAACCCGGTGAGGGCATCCAAAAGATCGTCCACTGTTTTTTCGTCGGCCGAAAACCCCCCCGGAGAAACGCGCCATCCGTCATTGCTTTTTTCCAGGAAAATCCGGCGATCCTTTCGGGTGATTTCCATGCGGGTGACGGCGCCGGGTTGCATTTCGGAGAGTTTCGGCAAGGTGTATCGGGTGCGATCCGCCTGGCGAAACGCAAGATAGCTTCCGGCGGCGAGGATGACGGCGGCCAAGAGTATATATTCCATCTTCTTTTTCATCGGATCCCCTTTTTCATTCCCTCGATTTTCCGCTTTTGAGTCATTGGAACATCGCCTGGATCCGCTTTTTCCGGCGCCGCCTTTTCCTTTTCTCCCTGGAGGTGGTGTTCCAGGTCCTTTTCCCGCACGGTGCGCGGTACGACGTTCCGTCTCCCTCCCGGAACCATGTCCGCAACCGGGATATCCGGGGTAATCCCATGAGCCTGGATGATCCGGCCGTTGGGGGTAAAGTACCGGGCCGTGGTCAGGCGGAGGGCCGA